>Ga0182012_10000941_pt1 | contig 31968 bp, 31 predicted proteins | sample 612S2SmetaG_FD_120486 | JGI IMG/M metagenome (GOLD analysis project Ga0182012, IMG submission 120486) | Permafrost microbial communities from Stordalen Mire, Sweden - 612S2S metaG | ecosystem: Environmental > Terrestrial > Soil > Wetlands > Permafrost | place: Sweden: Stordalen | collected...
CATGGAATCTCCTTGTGTGTAGCAACACTCCGCCCGGATCCCAGTGGGCAACCTTCGCGTGAGCGACTGTTCTCCACTGGCCTCCGAGGCCTCGGATATGTTGTGCGCGTCGAGGCTCGACGCGCGTATCGGCTAGCGACGAATGCCGAGTCGACCGATCAAAGTGCGGTAACGCTCGACGTTGCCGCGCTGCACGTAATCGAGCAGACGGCGACGTTGGCCAATGAGCTTCATGAGTCCACGGCGGGTGTGATGATCGCCTTTATGGGTCTTGAGGTGCTCGGTGAGGTGCGTGATCCGGTCCGTCAGGATCGCGATTTGGACCTCGGGCGAACCCGTGTCCGTGGCGTGAGCCTGAAAGTCCTTGATGATCTGCTGCTTCTCAGCCATAACGTACATGCCTTATGAGTCGGGGTCTTGGCGCGAGCCGCCCACTTGACGACCCACATGATCAGCGTCGCTGACCGAGTACCTATCCTAGCAGGATGTTCGCTGAAGGCGAGAATTTAGCGAATATTGCAACAGTTTGTTCGACGTCACGCTCGATCTGGCGCACCAGCTGCGCCACGCCCTCGTAGACCATCTCGCCGCGCAGGTGCTCCAAGAACGCCACGTCGAGCACCGAATCGTAGAGATCGCCGCCAAATCCCGCCACGTACACCTCGACGAGCACCGAACCATCGTCATAGAACTGAGGGCGCGTGCCCACCGAGATCGCCCCGGGCCACCACTGGCCCCCGACCTTGGCGGCGCCCGCGTAGATCCCGATGCCGGGCACCAGGTGACGACTCGAAACCCGCAGATTCGCCGTCGGAAAACCGAGCTCCCGTCCACGCGCGTCACCGTGCACGACGCTGGCGCGCAGCGTGAAAGGACGACCGAGGATCTTGTTCGCGAGGGCGAGATCACCGACCTGGAGCGACTCGCGCACCGAGGTCGAACTCCATCGAATCCCCTCGCCAAAGATCGGCGCGGGATGGACCACGAAGTGATACCGCTCGCCCAGTGCTTCAAGGAGGTCCACGTCACCCTCGCGGTCGTGACCGAAGTGGAAGTCCTCACCCACGACGATCTGACGCGTCATGAGCTCGCCGACCAGCACGCGTTCGACGAAGGACGAGGCGCTCTCGCGTGCGAGCACCTCGTCAAAGTTCACGACGCGAACCCGTTCGACGCCGAGTCGCTCCAAGCCCTCGAGTCGCTGTTCGAGCGAGTTGATGAGCAACGGCGCGCGTTCGGGCGCCAGCACGGTCGCGGGATGGGGGTCGAAGGTAACGACGGTCGCGTGCGCTTTGTGTCGACGCGCGACCTCGCCGAGTCGCGCGATGATCTTCTGGTGACCGACGTGCAGTCCGTCAAAGACACCGATCGCCACGGCGCTCGGGTGAGTCGCGGGAGAGTCGCCATCGCGCAGGATAAGCATCGGCGACAACCTAGCGCGACCCAGAGCCCGTGTCGTTCGTCAGCACGACCTCGGGCTTCCACTTCTCGCCGCGACGCCGCAACACGCCGATCAGACTCGCGTCCTCAGAAATCGCTGCGATCTCACTACCCTGGTAGGTCCCCGGCAGTTCGAGGTGTTGTCCCATGCGCATACGCCGTTCCTCGTCGGCACTGAGATCGACGTGTTCGAGTCCCGTGACGAACAAACGGGGACTTTGCAACACCTCCTGGCCCACTTCGAGCGCCTGCTTGAACGCCAGCAGTGTCAGGGCGTCGCTCACGTCGTGCTCGCCACTGGCGAGACGACGAAGGGACGAGAGGTGGCCCAGCGTGCCCAGGCGATTGGCGAGATCGCTCAGCAGCACCCGCACGTAGGTACCCACCGAGCACGTGACGTCGAATTCCCACACCTCGGGCACCTCGGTGGCACGAAGGCTGAACTCGCCGATCGTGATGTCGCGCGCAACGCGTTCGACCTCGAGGCCCTCGCGCGCGAGCGCGTGGAGCCGGCGCCCACCGACCTTGAGCGCCGAGACCATCGGCGGAGTCTGACGCTGAGCCCCGAGCATCGCACTCGCGGCCTCGCTCACGTCGTGAGCACTCAGGGTCGGTACCGCACGCCGCTCGAGCACCTGTCCATCGGCGTCGAGCGAGTCGGTGGCGACCCCGAAGGTGACGGTACCGCTGTAGCGCTTGGTCTCGCCCTGGGCGAAGCGCAGCAGGCGCGTCGAAGGACCCACCGCCAACACGAGCAGGCCCGTGGCCATCGGATCGAGCGTGCCCGCGTGCCCGACGCGGCGTTCGCTGAGCTCCAGGCGCACTCGAGCGACGACGTCGTGACTCGTGATGCCCTGGGGCTTGTCGATGAGCAGCAGACCGTTACTCGTCGTCATGTCGCTGCCGGCGCAAGATTTCCTCGACGGCCGTCCCGCTCGCGACGGCCGGGTCGGCCATGAAGGACAACTTGGGCGTGCGCTTAAGACGGGTCTGCGCGTTCACCGCACCCTGGAGCTGCGCGCGGCGCTCTTCGAGCGCGACGCGCGAGTCCTCGCTCAACGAATCGAGGTACACCATCGCTTGGCGCATGTCCGGGGTCGTCTCCACGCCGGTAACCGTGAGCAGCCCGAGCCGCTCGTCGACGTCAGAGATGCGCAGCAACTCATCGGAGATCACTTCGCGAAGAATCTGATTCACCCTCGCACTGCGAGGATAGGGATGGCGACCGCCAGTCGAGTGGGCCATGACCTAGGCCGTTCGAGGAATCTCGCGCTCTTCGAAGGTCTCAATGACGTCGCCTTCCTTCAAGTCCTGGTAGTCGGAGAGCCCGATACCGCACTCGAAGCCGGCCTGCACCTCACGCGCGTCGTCCTTGAAGCGACGAAGCGACGTGATCGAGCCCTTCCAGATGATGGTGCCCTCGCGAAGGAATCGAACCTTCGATCCACGAGTGATGACGCCATCGCGCACGAAGCAGCCCGCGATCGCGCCGATCTTGGGTACCCGAAAGACCTCGCGCACCTCGGCCTCGCCGGTGACGATCTCCTCGAAGACCGGCGACAGCAGTCCGAGCATCGCGGCCTCGATCTCCTCGATCAGCTTGTAGATGATCTCGTAGGTACGAACCTCGACGCCTTCGGCCTCGGCGAGCTCGCGGCTGCGCTTGTCGGGGCGCACGTTGAAACCGATGATCGTGGCGTTTGAAGCCTTGGCCAGTTGCACGTCGTTCTCGGTGATACCACCCACGCCGCGGTGCACGATGACGAGTTTGACGTCGTCGCGCTCGAGCTTGCGCAGTGATTCGGTGCACGCCTCGAGTGAGCCCTGGACGTCGGCCTTCAGCACCACGTTGAGCGTGGCGGTCTCGCCGCGTTGGATCTGCTCGAAGAGGTCTTCGAGTCGAGCGCCACTCGCCGAGGCGACTGGCTGGTGACCAATGAGCCGCGCGCGGTGCGCGCGCGCCTCGGCGAGGGAGCGCGCGTGGGCGAGGTCGTGGGCGACGCGCATCTCGTCACCGGCGAAGGGTGGCTCGCTGAAGCCGAGGATCTGGACCGGCGTCGAGGGTCCGGCGCTCTTGATCTGCTTGCCCTGATCGTCGATCAGCGCCTTGACCTTGCCGAAGGCGGCACCCGCCACCACGGGGTCGCCGACCTGCAGCAGGCCCTTTTGGATCATCACCGTCGCGACGGGTCCGCGGCCCACTTCGAGGTTCGCCTCGAGCACCGTGCCCACCGCACGACCCGTCGGGCGAGCGGTCAGCTCGGCGACTTCTGCGACCAGCAACACCTGCTCGAGCAGTTCGTCGATGCCCGTGCCCTGCAACGCGGAGATCTCGACGACGATGGTATCCCCGCCCCACTTCTCGGGTACGAGTCCGTGGTCGCTGATCTGCTGGAGGATGCGGTCGGGGTTGGCGTCGGCCTTGTCCATCTTGTTCACCGCGACGATCAGCGGGACGCCGGCGGACTTGGCGTGATTGATCGCCTCGACCGTTTGCGGCATCACGCCGTCATCGGCGGCGACCACCAGGATCACGATGTCGGTCACGTTGGCGCCACGCGCGCGCATCGCGGTGAAGGCTTCGTGACCGGGCGTGTCGAGGAAGGCAATGGCCCGGCCCTTCCACATCACGCGATACGCGCCGATGTGTTGGGTGATCCCACCCGCCTCGCCCGCGACGACGTTGGTCTTTCGAATCTTGTCGAGCAGCAGGGTCTTGCCGTGGTCGACGTGTCCCATGACGGTCACGATCGGGGGACGTGGTTCGGCCGCAATCTCGTCGTCCTGATCGTCCTCGTCAAAGAACTTGGCCAGCAGGGCGGCCTCTTGTTGTTCACCCGGGTCGACGAGTCGCACCGCCGCACCGACTTCGGCGGCGTAGAGCTCGATCATGTCGTCGCTGAGTCCCTGGACCGCCGTGACGATCTCGCCCTGGAGGAAGAGGAAACGGATGATGTCCGCGGCACTGCGGTTGAGCTTGGGCCCGACGTCCTTGGCGGTCGAACCGCGCTCGATGATGATCTCGCCGTCGGGCACCGGGGCGCTACTGGGCTGCCAGGTGGTCATCTGGGTCGGCTCGAGCTCTTCGACGTTGCGGCGTCGTCGTCTTGTGGTCTTGCGCTGGGATCCCCTCGGACCACCTGTACCGCGACCCGAGGGTGCACCGCGCCCGGGACCAGAGGGCGCACCCGTCGTGGGCGCACCCGTTCGCGGTCCGCCGAATCCCGTGGACGCGCCGCCGGGACGCGACGGTCCGCCGGTTCGCGGCGGACCCGAAGAGGGACGAGCGCTCATGGGGCGCGAGCCGGTGGCACCGGGTGCCCGACTCGGTCCACCGGGCGACATCGGACGTCGGGCACCGGGCGGAGGAGGAATGGGGCGTCCCGAGGAACTTAACGGTCGACCCGGCGGCGGTGGGATCGGTCGACCAGTCGCGCTGAGCGGCGGGCGCGTCGACGCGCCGCCCTCGCCGTCGCCGCCCGCCCCACGTTGGGTCGGGCGAATCGTGGTGGGTCCGTCGGGCGAAGCAGCGCGAGTCGGCGCGGGCTTGGGCACGGCGGCTCGACTGCGCACCACCTTGGGCGCCTCGGGGGCGGGTTCGGTCACGGTCGTTGGTTCGGGCGAGGGCGCACTGGGCATCGCGGTACTCGCGGGGGCACTGACGCGCGGCGCACGAGGAGCAGCGGGCGTCTTGGTGGACTCGGGCGCGACGACTGGCGCGTCACTCGCGACCGGCTTGGTCGGCGCGGTCTCCTTGACCGCCTTGACCGCCTTGGTGGCCTTGGTGGCCTCTTCGGGCTGGACCTCGCGACGCAGACCGTCCGCGTCGGCCCGGCGACGGATGCGGTCCGCCTGGGCGTCTTCGATCGAGGCCGAAGGGCTGGAGGCACCAATGCCCAGTTTTTGGGCGAGCCCCAGCAACTCTTTGCTCGTCATACCGAGCTCTTTGGAGAGCTCGTGCACCCGGATCTTCTTTTGCGCCAAAACGTTCCCTTAATTCAAGTGTCCGTACTTCCGACGAACACAGTTACGTATTCTTTCACAACTTCAGCCTTTTACCGGCCTTCCATACTTCTCGCAGCGCCACCGCGTCGTCATCGCTCACCGCTGTCCGCAGCGAACGAGCCAACTGGCTGCTCTGCAGTGCCATGCCACATTCGGTGTCCGCACACCACCACACTCCTCGCCCCACTCCTCGACCGAGGTACCACTGACGGTCACGGTCTCGCCCGGCACGGACCAACCCGTGGTCGTCGCGCCTTGATCGGCACACGACACACGTGCGAAGCGGCGCTATGCCTCTTCCTCCGTTACCGGCGTCTCGTCGAGTTCCTCCACGACGACGATCTCCTCGGAACCGCCCTCGGCGTCGCTGACCACGACGTCCTCGACGAGCACTTCAGAATGGTCCTTCGCCTCGACGAGCACGACCTTCTCGTCGACCACGACGTCGCCCTCAGTCCAGACCTCTTCGACGACCTCTTGCTCTTCGCCCTCGTTCTCCGAGCGGATGTCGATGCGCCATCCCGTGAGGCGCGCCGCCAGACGGGCATTCTGGCCCTCTTTGCCAATGGCGAGCGAGAGCTGCTGGTCGTGCACGATCACGGTGGCGATGCCCTCTTCTTCGTTGAGTTGCACCTCGCGAACACGCGCTGGCTGCAGTGCCGCTTGGATGAACGCGACCGGGTCGTCGCTATAGGGCACGACGTCGATTCGCTCACTACGTAGTTCGTTGGTGATGTTGCGCACCCGGCTCCCGCGAGCGCCGACGCAGGCGCCAACGGGGTCGACCATCTGGTCATTGGACGCGACAGCGATCTTGCTGCGGTGACCGGGTTCGCGAGCCAGGGCCTTGATCTCGACGATGCCGTTGGCGATCTCGGGGACTTCGATCTCGAAGAGTTTGGCGACGAGCGCGGGATGCGTGCGACTGACGACGATCTGGGGACCTTTGTTGGTCTTTCGAACCTCGACGATGTAGACCTTGATGCGCGCGCCGTGCTCGTAACGCTCGAAGGCGATCTGTTCGGCCTGGGGCAGTAGTGCTTCGACGCGACCCAGGTCGAGCAACGTGTAGCGGTTGTCGTTCTGCTGGACGGTGCCCGAGACGATGTCGCCCTCGCGGTTCGCGAACTCCTCGTACATCTGGCGACGCTGGATGTCGCGGATGAGTTGCATCAGCACCTGCTTGGCGGTCTGGGCGGCGATGCGACCAAAGTCCTCGGGCGTCGCGTCCCACTCGCGCGTGACGTTGCCCTCGAGGTCGAGCTCGAGGCCCCACACCTTGATCTCACCGGTCTCGGGATTGATCTCCACCTCGGCGTCCTCGGCGGAGTCGGGACGGCGCTTGTAGGCGGCGAGCAGGGCGTTGGCGAGCGCGATCAGTAACTCGCCCTCGTCGATGTTCTGGTCACGGGCGATTTGTCCGAGCGCTTCAAGGAATTCGAAATTCGCCATGGTTAGCCTTTCCTGCCCGACGACGAGTTGGCCTTACCCCGTGAGGGCGAAGGCTTGGCCTCGCCACCCCACGCGAAGACCGTGCGGGCGCGTTCGATGGAATCAAGTGAGACGGTGACGTCACCGTGTTCGTGGTCGTGCAAGGTCACCGAGGTCGCGTCCGCGGCGAGAACGGTGCCCTCGAGGCGGCGCGTGGGCGCGTCCTTGCGCAGTTCGCGCAGCGTGGCGACCTCGCCAATGGCCGACGTGAAGTGTTCGGGAGTGCGAAGACGACGCTCGAGACCGGGACTGGACACGTCAAGGGTGAATCGGCCCGGGATCGGGTCGTTGGCGTCGAGCCACTCCGAGATCGTCCGATTGGCCTTGGTCAGCGATTCGAGGTCCACGCCACCGTGTTTGGTGACGATGACGTTGAGGCTCCCGCGCTCGAATTCGACGTCGTAGAGGTCAAGACCGAGAGGAGATAGGAGCGAGCGGAGCGGTGTCTCAAAATCCATGGCCATCACGCTCCTCTCTGTGTCCCTAGACACGCCGGACAATGAGAAAGCGCGGGCCCGAGGCCCGCGCTTAAACGAGTCCAAACGTCCTTTGCGGACTGTCGAAGGAAATTGTAGCAGTTTTAAGGGACTTTCACAAAGGGCGCGACCGCCCGCGGGGACCATCAGGCCCGTGTTTTGGTCGAAACCCCGCCAGAAATCAGTACGACTTGGCCACGATGCACAACAGGTCGTTCTCGAGCTCGCTCTCGGGAATCGAGCCATCCGCTCGCTGCAGGCAGCGCACGGTGACCGCCTCGTTGTTCATCTGGGCCTCTTCACTGGCCCCCACCAGGTCCCAGGACAGCTTGGCGAAACCGGTCTGGGCGACGTCAATGGCCTCGACGACCGAGGCCACGTCCAGGGTGTTGACGTCACGCCACTCGAGCGCGCGCGAGTAGAGGTCGCGCTGGATCGTCTCGAGGGTGCTCGTCGCCTCAGCGGCGACGTTGTCGAGACGCCAGGTCAACTTCTGTGCATTGTCACGGCGCGTGACGCTGAGCACTCCCTGGGCGAGGTCGCGCGGACCCACTTCAACGCGCAGCGGCACGCCCTTGATCTCCCAGTCGGTGACGCGTCGGCCAAAGGACCCGCGACCTCGGTCGAGGGTCGAACGCACGCCCGCGGCGACCAGTTGGTTATGGAGCCGTTCGCACGCCTCGTTCACCTCGGACTCGTCGCGCACCGCGATGATCACGACCTGGGTGGGCGCCAATCGTGGCGGCACCAGGAGACCCTGGTCGTCGCCGTGAGCCATGATGAGCCCGCCCACCAGTCGAGTCGACGAACCCCAGGACGTCGTGTAGCAGAGCTCGGCCTGGCCCTCTTCGCTCTGGTAGTAGATCTCGAAAGCCTTGGCGAAGTTCTGTCCGAGTTCGTGGCTGGTCGCCATCTGCAGCGCTTTGCCGTCGCGCATCATCCCCTCACAGGTGAGCGTGTTGATCGCACCCGCGAAGCGTTCGCGTGGGGGCTTGATGCCGAGGAAGGTCGGCACCGCGAGCACCTCGTTCAAGAAATCGTTATAGACCTCGAGGTGGATCTTGTTCGCGTAGGCCTGGGCGTCCTCGCGCGTGGCGTGTGCGGTGTGGCCTTCCTGCCACAAGAATTCCGAGGAGCGAAGGAACAAGCGCGGACGCAGTTCCCAGCGCACCACGTTGGCCCACTGGTTGAGCAACAGCGGCAGGTCGCGGTAGCTCTGGATCCACTTGGCCATGAACTCACCGATCACCGTCTCGGAGGTCGGGCGCACCACGATCGGTTCGGCGAGTTCCTCGCCGCCCGCGTGCGTGACGACCGCGAGTTCTGGACTGAATCCCTCGACGTGCTCGGCCTCTCGCGAGAGGTAGCTCTCGGGGATGAACAGGGGGAAATAGGCGTTCTGGGCGCCGGCGAGCTTGATCCGGTCGTCGATCTCACGCTGCATGCGCTCCCAGATGGCGTAGCCGTAGGGACGTATGACCATCGTGCCGCGCACGGGCCCGTTGTCGGCCATCTCGGCCTTGGCGACCACGTCCTGGTACCAGCGTGGGAAGTCCTCGGACTGTGGGGTGAGGACACTTTTTGACGCCACGGCGCTCCTTAACTGGGTGGGTTAAGCCTACCCAAGGCGTCCTAGTGGCCCGTGCGGTGACGAATCCTCTCGATGCGCTCGGCGGCACGATTTGCGTCAGTGCCCTTGTCGTCGAGCAGCAACGCGCGGTCCGCCGCAGCCTCGGCCTCGGCCCCGGCGTCCTTGGCGCGAAGTCGCGCCTCGACGCCCTCGGCGGCGATCTTCTTCGCCTCGTCCACGAGTGCGGCGACCATCTCATCCTCGGGCACGACGCGCACGATCTGTCCCTGGATGAAGAGGTGTCCACGCTTCTTGCCCGCGGCGATGCCCAGGTCTGCGTGGCGCGCCTCGCCCGGTCCATTGACCACGCAGCCCATCACCGCGACCTGGATGGGCAGGTTGAGTTCGGCGAGTGCCGCTTGGGCCTCGTTGGCGATCTTGATGACGTCCACCTCGGCGCGCCCGCAGCTCGGACACGCAATGAGGTCCAGGCCCTTGCGCTCGCGAAGTCCGAGTGCCTCGAGGAGTTGACGACCGGCGCGCGCCTCTTCGACGGGATCGGCGGTGAGCGAGTAGCGCAACGTGTCGCCGATACCCTCGGCGAGCAGCGTCGCGATCCCCGCGGTGCCCTTCAAGAGGCCTCCCGGCAGAGGTCCCGCCTCGGTCACCCCCAGGTGCAAGGGATGGTCGAAGGTCTCGGCGGCGAGTCGGTACGCGGCGATCATGGTGGCGTCCGAGCTGGCCTTGACCGAGATCTTCACGTCGTCAAAGCCCACCTCTTGGAAGTAGCTGAGTTCGACGCGCGCCGATTCAACGAGCGCCTCGGGCGTCGCGCCTCCGAAGCGCTCGTAGAGGTCGGGGTGCAGGCTGCCCGCGTTCACGCCAATGCGAATCGGCACGCCGCGGTCCTTGGCTTCGGCGGCGACGAGTTTGATCTCCTCGGGCTTTCGCAGGTTGCCCGGGTTGAGACGCAAACCGTTCACGCCCGCTTCGAGCGCGGCGAGGGCCATCTCGACGTGGAAATGGATGTCCGCCACGATGGGCACCGGCGAGCGCGGCACGATCTGGGCGAGACCCTCGGCGGCGGCCTGTTCGTTACAGGTGCAGCGCACGATGTCCGCACCGTGAGCGGCGAGCGCGTAGATCTGTTGGAGCGTGCCCTCGACGTCGGCGGTCTTGGTGGTGGTCATTGACTGCACCGAGATCGGCGCGTCACCCCCCACCTTGACGGTGCCCACCGCGATCTGGCGCGTACGCCGACGGGGGCTCAGGGAACTGGCGGTGACGTCCACGTACCCATTCTGCCGTGCGCAGCGACCCCGCCGAGCGGCCCTACTGGAAGGGGTTCGCGATGGGGTGCACGATGTCCAGGTAGAGCGTGCTCGCGAACAGCACGAGCAGCACGCTCATGAACATGTAGATAAAGGGCGTCAGGTAGTTGAGGTTGGCGTGGTAGTTCTTGCCTCGGCGGCTACGCAGACGTTCGTAGGTGGCGACCGCGACGTAGCCGCCGTCCAGGGGCAACATGGGCAGCATGTTGAGCACGCCCACGAAGATGTTCACGAGCATCAAGATCTCGAGCAACGTTGTCGCGCTCGACTGCGCGCCCTGGACCGCGATGCGCACGACACCGACGATCGACTCAGGACGATTCAACTGGTTCGTGCGGTTGTTCGCGGCGGCCGGTGAAGCGACCTGGTGGAACAGACTCGAGAACTCCCCCGGTGAGAACACGTGCACCATCGCGTGCACCGCCGCCGAGATCGTGTTGCCGATCTGGCGTAGCGCGTCGGGCACCGCGTCGTACCAGGCGGTGCGCACGGTCAGTTCCTCGAGCTGCACGCCGATGTAGGCGTCGCCCTTCTTGAGTGAACCGCCGCTGACCTTGATGGTGCTGCCGAGCACCGGCGTGGCGTGCAGCACGAGTGTCTTGCCGTCGCGCAACACGGTCAGTGACGTCAGCTCGCCCGCGCGGTGCTGTACGAGACTGACGAGTTCGGTCTCGCTGGTGACGCGCTTGCCGTTCACGTCCTCGATGCGGTCGCCCACACGCAGGCCCGCGATCTGGGCCGCGTTGCGAGCGTGGCCCTGCCACGGCGTAAAGCCGGCGACGCCTACCGCGCTTGGGGAGTACGTGCCAATGAACGAGAACGACACCCACGCCAGGAGAAAGGCCATTACGACGTGCATCAACGAACCCGCCGACGCGAACAGCACCTTGCGCGGATACGAGGCCGAACGGTACGTGCGCTTCTCCTCCTCAGGCGAGAAGGTTTCTCCCCAGGTCATGCCCGGGACCTTCACGTAGCCACCGAGCAGAAGGGCTCGCACGCCGTAGCGCGTCTCGCCGCGCGTCGTGGACCAGATGACCGGTCCGAAGCCCACGAAGAAGTCGGTGACCTTCATGCCCGCGCGTTTGGCGGTGATGAAGTGACCGAACTCGTGACCCATCACCATGACGATGACCGCACCGATGACGACCGGTAGCGCCCAACCGCCCCACCAGGCGAGTAGCGCCGCGAGGGCGGCCACACCCACCAGGAACAGGACGAGTGAACGGGCCTCGTGGTCGCTCGCGGGTTCGGGTTCGCTACTGGTCGCGGGTCTCATCGCGGTCGTGGTCATCAACGAGGCACCATACCGTGCGCGAGTCGACGAGCAGTCGCGTCGTTCTCGAAGAGCGATTCGAGGGTGTCGAGCGGGTCCGGCTCGTACTGGTCCAGCACGTCGGCGACCAGTGGCACGATGCGCGACCAATCGATCTGGTCGTTGAGGAAGGCCTCGACGGCGATCTCGTTGGCCGCGGACAACCACGCCGGCGCCGCGCCCCCGAGAGCGGACGCCTCGTAGGCGAGGTCGAGCGCGCCGAAGGCCTCACGGTCGGGTGCTTCGAAGTCGAGTGAGAACGCCTGGCTGAAGTCGATCTGGCCCCAGGCGTGCGACAAGCGCACCGGCGAGCCCAGACAGTACGCGATAGGCAGTCGCATGTCGGGTCGAGACAGCTGCGCGAGTACCGCTCCGTCGACGTACTCGACCATCGAGTGCACGATGGATTGGGGGTGCACGACCACGTTCACCCGCTCGACCTCGATGCCAAAGAGCGCCGAGGCCTCCAAGACCTCGAGGCCCTTGTTCATCAGCGTCGAGGAGTCGACCGTGATCTTGGGGCCCATGGTCCAGGTCGGATGTTGCAGGGCGTCGTGCTTGGTGACGTGTTGCAACTGCTCCTTGGTCCGTCCTCGAAACGGTCCCCCCGACGCGGTGAGGTGCAGCATGCGTACGTCGGGATGACCGGGCAGAATCGAACCCGCGAGGCATTGGTGGATCGCGCAATGCTCGGAGTCGATCGGCAGAATCTCGGCGCCCGGCGTGCGTCGAGCCTTCGCCACCAACGGCGCGGCGGCGATGAGCGACTCCTTGTTCGCAAGTGCGAGACGCCGGCCCGCCGACAACGCGCTGAGCGTCACCGGCAAACCAGCGAAGCCCACGACAGCGTTCACCACGATGTCCGCGAGTGCGGCGAGGTCGGCCAGACCCCGCGCGCCCACCACGACCTCGACGTCGGGACCCACGAGCGCGCGCAACTCGTCGCGGTCTCGTTCGCTCACCACGCCGACGTGGGGCACGTTGAATTCCTTGGCGATGACCGCCAGTTCGGAGAGGCGCTGACCACCCGAGACCGCCACGAGGTCGAAGGAATCGCGTTCTTCTCGCAGCACGTCGAGCGTCTGGGTACCGATGGATCCCGTGGCACCCAAGAGCGCCACGCGGGGGCGCGTCGGTGCCATGGCTAGCTCAGCTTGAGGAAGTGGGCGAGGTAGTAGAGGGTGGGCAGGGCGAACAAGAGCCCGTCGATCCGGTCGAGCATGCCACCGTGTCCCGGCAGCAGGTGACCCAGGTCCTTCACGCCGAGCGTTCGCTTGACCATGGACTCGAAGAGGTCCCCGAGCGGCACCACCACACAGAGCGCGACGCCGAGTGCGAGGGCGCGCTTCATGGTCCAGGGGCTGAGGTGGGGCAAGAGCAGCGCCGCCACGGTGAGCGTGAGCAGCGTCCCGCCAATCGAGCCCTCGATGGTCTTGTTGGGCGAGAGCACGCGGTTGAGCGGATGACGACCCAGCCAGCGCCCGATGAACAAGGCACCGGTATCGTTGGCGACCGTGAGGATGACCGCGCCGAGCATGTACGCCAGGCCGTGCTTGTTGCCAAAGGTGTTGGGCGAGATGATGAGCAGGCCGTAGGAACCGAGCACGCCCACCCAGACGTACACGAAGATCGTCGCGCCCAGACCGTCGAGCACGTCGATCTTGGTCTGGGCACTCAGGTACCAGACGAAACCGAAGATGAGCAACAACACGGTGACCGCGCCGATGGCGACGACCCCCTTGTTATACGCGGCCACGCCCAGCGTGAGTACGGCCACGATGCCCAGGATCGTGGCGGGATGCGCGCCCACTTCGCGAAAACCGGCGTAAGCCTCACCCGCGGCGAAACCTAACACCGCGAGCACCATGACCGCGACCGGCAGGGTCCCCGCGGCGAAGACCGCGAGTACCGCGGCGGCGAGCACGATACCCGTGAACGTCGCCAGGGTCACACTGCGCTGAGCGCTCTGGCGCACGGCTCGTCCCGCGAGAGGGTCACGAGTCGCACTGCGACGTGTGCGCTCGGCGCGCGCCGGCTCGGGTCGGGGTGCTTCGTCCAGGGCCTCCTCGACGGCCACGTCCTCATCATGAAGACTGAACTCCCAGGGCCGTGCGTCCACGTCGCGGGTCTCGCCCGCGAGAATCGAGGCGTCGAACTGCTCCTCGTGGGCGACCCAGTCCGCCTCGCCCTCGCGCCAGGCGGGCGCGGGGATCTGGGCCCAGGGGTCGTCACGGTCGGCCGCTTCACGCGCCACCACGATGGGCACCTGGCCGGTGGGTGCGTCAGTCCAGTGCGGCAGGAGCGTCGCGGGGTCGATCTTGGGAACATCGAAAGCCACGTCGGCGGCCTTTTCGGCGCCGGTGATCGTGACGCGCGAATCGGTCGCGCTCACGACCGGGAACTCGCCGGTGGGCTCGGCCAACTCGTGGGTTTTCTTAGACTTCAAGAAGTTCCTGCTCCTTGTGAGCGAGCAGCGCGTCGACCTGCGCCACTTCGTCCTGGGTCATCTTGTCGAGGACCTTCTCCAGGTACTCGATGTCGTCACTCGAGAGATTCTTGTCCTTCTCGAGATTCTCCAATTCCTGACGGGCGTGGCGACGCACGCCGCGCAAGGCGACCTTGCCGTCCTCGGCCTTGGCCTTGACGAGCTTGACGAACGCCTTGCGCCGTTCCTCGGTGAGAGCGGGAAAGCCCAAACGGATCACGTTGCCGTCATTCGAGGGCGTCAGGCCCAAGTCCGCGTTGGTGATCGCCTTTTCGATGGCGGCCATGGCCCCCTTGTCAAAGGGCGACACGACCAACAGTCGTGGTTCGGGAACCGAGAAGTTCGCGAGCGATCGCAGGGCGGTCTCGGTCCCGTAATAGTCCACCATCAGGTTTTCTATCAACGAGGACGAGGCGCGCCCGGTTCGCACCGAGGCGAACTCGGCCTTGACGTGTTCGAGGGCACGGGCCATGCGCTCGCGCGTGTCCTCCATGACGAGTTCAACGAGTTCGTTGTCCATTACCTCACCAGCGTACCGACGGCGACCCCGTCGAGCGCCGCGCCTAGGTTTCCCTCCGCCATCAGGTCAAAGACCCGTAGCGGCAGGTGATTATCCTTGCAAAACGTGATCGCGGTCATGTCCATGACCCGCAGGTCGCGCGCGATGACCTCGTCAAAGGAGATCTCCTCGAACTTGGTCGCCCCGGGGTTGATCCGGGGGTCCTCGGAGTACACCCCGTCCACGCCCCCGTGGGTACCCTTCAAGACAATGTCCGCCTCGATCTCGGCGGCGCGCTGGGCGGCCGGGGTGTCGGTCGTGAAATACGGGTTGCCCATGCCGGCGGCGAAGATGACGACGCGACCTTTTTCCAGGTGACGCACCGCACGACGGCGGATGTAGGGCTCGGCGACCTGGTCCATGCCAATCGCCGACATGACCCGCGTCGCGCGCCCGTGCGACTCAATGGCGTCCTGGAGCGCGAGTGCGTTGATGACCGTGCCGAGCATGCCCATGAGGTCGGAGTTCGCGCGGTTCATTCCCGCCATTGCGCCGGTAGCGCCGCGCCAGATGTTGCCCCCGCCCACCACGACGGCGAGCTCGAGTCCGCCACGCTCCATGGCGCTGGCGATCTCGCGCGCGAGGAAGTCAACCGTCGAGGCGTCGATGGTCTCGTCGCTCGCGGCGGACGCGAGAGCCTCGCCCGAGAGTTTGAGGACCACGCGGCGCACGATTCGCCTAACCGTGTACGACTACCTGAGCGAACGACGTGATCGACGCCGTACCCAAGAATTGTTGAATGGTCTGCTTCTCGTCCTTGACGAAACTCTGCTCGACCAGGACGCGCTCTTTGAACCAACCGTTCAGTCGACCCTCGATGATCTTGGGCAGGGCCGCGTCGGGCTTGCCCTCGTTGCGCGAGATCTCCTCGACGGTCTTGCGTTCAGCGTCGACTTCACTTGCCGGCACGTCGTCGCGCGTGAGGTAGAGAGGCTTCGCGAAGGCGATGTGCACGGCGACCTCGTGAGCGACTTCGTCGCTGGCGCCCTTCACCACGACCGCGACTGCGTTCACGCCACGACCGCTCTGTTGGTGCAGGTAGGTCTCGACGACCTCATCGCCCTGGGCCTCAAGCCGGTAGACGCGTCCGATCGAGATGTTCTCCTTGAGCGTCGTGAGCAGCTTTTCGATGTGTCCGTCGAACTGACTGGTCGCGTCCTTGCCTTCGGCGCAGACCTTCGCCGCAATCTCGTCAACGAGGCTCACGAACTCCTCGGACTTGGCGACGAAGTCGGTCTCGCAGCGCAGCTCGACGATGGCGGCCACGTTGGCGTTGCGCACCACCGCGACGGCACCCTCACCCGCTTCGCGTCCGGCGCGCTTAGCGGCGGAGGCTTTGCCTTGCACACGAAGCAATTGCACGGCCTTGTCCATGTCGCCGTCGCTGGCTTCGAGCGCGTTCTTAGCATCCAACATCCCCACACCGGTCAGCTGGCGAAGGGTCTGTACGTCTTTGGCGGTGAAACTCACCTTGTTCTCCTCTTTGAATCCAGTACTACGAATTAGATGGTTGTGGTCTCGACGGGCATGGGTGCGACCTCTTCGGCCGCGACCGCGGTCTCTTCGATGGGCGAGTTCTCAGCGATCGGCGCCGCAACTTCGGGCGCCGCCTCGACATCTGGTGGCGCAGCGACCGGTGCGACTTCGCCAACTGGCGCTTCAGCCACGGGTGCGACTTCAGCGTCAGGCGCCGCAACTTCGGGCGCGCTCTCGTCAACGGGTGCCGGCGAGACGAACGGCGTGGCCTCAGCGGCGGGGGTGACCGCGCTCGCGTTCTTCACGATGGTCGGACGGTTCGCACGGATGAAGCGACCTTCGGTCACCGCGTCAGCGATCAGTCGACAAAGAAGCGCACCCGAGCGAATGGCGTCGTCGTTGCCCGGGATCACGTAGTCAATGACGTCGGGGTCACAGTTGGTGTCCACGACCGCCACGACGGGCAGACCTAGCTTGCGTGCTTCAGTCACCGCGATGTGTTCCTTTTTGGTGTCGATGACGAAGATGGCGTCGGGGACTCGGTCGAGCTTGGCGATACCGCTCAAGTTGCGGTCGAGCTTCTCGAGCTCGCGGCTGTGTCGAAGGGCCTCACGCTTGGGCATGTTCTCGAAGTCGCCCGCACGCTCCATGCCGCGAAGTTCCACCATGCGCTTGACGCGCCCGGCGACGGTGGCGAAGTTCGTCAACATCCCGCCCAGCCAGCGCTGGTTCACGAAGGGCATGCCACAGGCCTGCGCGTAGTCCGCGATAGGGCCCTGGGTCTGCTTCTTGGTGCCGACGAACAAGATGATGCCGCCGTCGGCGACCAGGTCGCGCACGTAGGCGTAGCTCGACTCGATGCCCGCGAGGGTCTTTCGAAGGTCGATGAGGTAAATGCCGTTGCGCTCGCCCAAGATGAATCGACGCATCTTCGGGTTCCAACGACGGGTCAGGTGCCCGAAGTGCACGCCCGAGTCGAGTAATTCCTGCAAAGTGACTAACGCCACGTTCTTTTCCTTCCGTTCGGTTACTAGGACCCTGCGGTGCACCCGAAGGCGACCGTACGAAACCACAGGGACATCTCACGTGCCCACCCACTGTGGGAGGGCCAAACCATGATAGTCGGTGCGCTTACGCCCTCGGATGGGTCTGGTGATGCACCTTCTGGAGTCGGGACTTGGAGACGTGGGTGTAGATCTGGGTGGTCGTGAGACTCTCGTGACCCAGGAGTTCCTGGACCACCCGTAAGTCCGCGCCGCCCTCGACCAGGTGCGTCGCGTAGGTGTGGCGCAGGGCGTGGGGGTGCACGTGACCTCGCGCCACCCGGTTGTCGAGGATGCGCCGCACGTCGCGTGGTCCCAGGCGTGACCCGCGCCGGTTGAAGAACAGCGCCTCGGGCGGCGACTCGCGGGTCATCACGTCTTCCCTGGCGTCCTCGATCCACAGGCGAACCGCTTCGAGGCCCTTGTGGTGCAGCGGGACCAGGCGCTCTTTCCGGCCTTTTCCCATCACGCGTAGTAACTCCTCGTCAAAGTGCACGCTCGACACGTCGAGTCCGCAGAGCTCGCTCACGCGAAGTCCCGCCCCGTAGAGGACCTCACAGACCGCCCGGTCGAGGGTCGCCCATTCGTCCTCGCCCCAGTCCTCGTCGAGCAGGTGGTCGAGCTGTTCGCGCACGACGATCTTCGGCAGCGCACTGTGGGCCTTGGGCGCCGAGAGGCGCTGGGCGGGGCTCTCGGTGAGTTCGCCCCGTTCGACGAGCCAGAGGAAGTAACTGCGCAGTGACGCGCGTCGACGGATTATCGAGGTGCGTTGGTCGCCTCTTTCGGTCATGAAGGTCAGATAACGACGCAGCACCTTGGTGTCGACGCTGACCGGGGCGAGTACGCCCTGGGTCCGGGCCCACTGGGCGAAACGCTCTAGGTCGCCGACGTAGGCGCGTACGGTCGACGGGCTCTGATTCTGGGCTCGCAGCGTCGAGGCGAAAGCCTCGCGCGCCCACGCGTCACCAGCCCCGACCGGCTCGTTTCGTTGCATTTCCTAAGGCTACCGAGGCCCGGGGGCCGGGGCCACGACCTCACTAGTCTTAATCATGATCTCAAAGGAGACCCCGTGGCTCGAATACTGATCGTTGAAGACGACGACCACATTCGCACGGCGCTTCGCCTGATGTTCGAAGGCGAGGGTTTCGATGTCGACGACGCCGCGACCGGTGAGGTGGGCGTGGCACTGTTCGCGCGCATGGCCGCCGACGTGGCCATCGTGGACGTCATGCTGCCGGGCATGTCGGGTTTTGAGACCTGCCAGCAATTGCGTAACGCGAGTGACCTGCCCATCGTGATCGTCTCGGCTCGCGACGAGACCGTCGACGTGGTGCTCGGACTCGAGTCGGGCGCTGACGACTACGTGACCAAGCCGTTCGTGCCCGAGGAGTTGCTCGCGCGGGTAAAGGCCCACCTTCGCCGTCGACCCGACAAGAGCGCCAAGGCCTTCAAGATGGGCGATCTACAGGTCATCCCCGACGAGGGCGTGGTGCGTCACAGTGACGGCACCGAGTTGCATCTCACGTCGACCGAGTTCCGACTGCTCACCGACCTGGCCTCGATGAACGGCAAGGTCCTCAGCCGCGAGGACCTGCTCGAGCGGGTATGGGGCTACGACTACTTCGGCGACAGCCGACTCGTGGACGTGCACATCCGACGCCTGCGCACCAAGATCGAGCCGGACCCGGCCAATCCCACTTTTCTCGTCACCGTTCGAGGCGCCGGTTACAAGTTGGTCCTGTAATGCGCCGACGAAGTCTTCGACTTCGACTGCTCGTCACCTTTGGACTCGGGGCCTTCCTCTTGAGTTCGATCTTCGCCTCGTTGACCTACCTCGGGGTGCGCCACGTATTGGTCGACAACCAGCAACAGACCGACCTGCGTCAGAGCTACGAGAACGCGGCCCTCATTCGCACCACCCTCTACACGTCCCCGCCCGAACTGCCCAAGCTGCTCAATTCCATACAGAGCGCCACCGAGTCAAACGTGCTGGTGCGCGCGGGACAACAGTGGCTCTCCAAGAGCTCCAACGCCGCCACCGCGGACGTGTCGAACACCATCCTCGCGAGTGTCAACGCCGGACACGCCACCGACCAGACAATCGATATCGACAATCGCATCATCTTCGTCGTGGGACTGCCCGTACCCGCGGTGGACACCCAGGTCTACGAGGTCTTCCAATTGAAGAACCTCGAGCACACCTTGTCGATCCTCCTGCTCTACATGTCCGCGGGGGCGCTGCTCACTACGTTGATTGGCATGGGCGGTGGCCTGTGGGTCACCCGCCGCGCGATCCGACCGCTCCTCGAGGTCTCCGAAGCCGCCGCGTTGATCGCCCAGGGCGAGCTCTCGACGAGACTGGTGGTGACGCGCGCGGACGAGGAGGTCCAGCAACTCACCGAATCGTTCAACCTCATGGTCAGCCGTCTGGTCGAGCGGCTCGAGCGTGACGCGAGGTTCGCGAGTGACGTCAGTCACGAACTGCGTTCCCCTCTCACCACCCTCGCCACGACGGCGTCGGTGCTGCAGCAACATCGCACGGAACTGTCTCCCGCGGGCCAGGAGAGTCTCAATCTCCTGCTCGCGGACCTCTCGATCTTCCAGGCCCTGGTCGAGGACCTGCTCGAGATGGCGCGCAGTGACGCGGGTGCGGTGCCCCTCGCGATCGAGACCGTCAAGTCCGTCGAACTCGTGCGCCAGTCCGTTCGCTCAGCGGCGCGCCGCCACGGCCTGGCCGAGCCGCCGGTCGAAGTCGCCCCGGGCACCGGTGACCCTCTCGTCCAGGTGGACCGGCGCCGCTTCGAGCGCGTCATGACCAACGTCATCGACAACGCGCACCGCTACGCCAACGGCGCGGTGGCGGTGCGACTCGGCCTCGAGGGCAATCAACTCGCGATCAACATCGACGACAACGGCTCGGGCGTTCCCCCCGAGGAACGAGTGCAGGTCTTCGAGCGGTTCTTTCGCGGTCGGGCCGCCCACGACCGCGGGATCGCGCGCGGCACCGGACTCGGTCTCGCGCTCGTGCGCGACCACGTGTTGGCGATTGGCGGCACCATACGCATTCTCGACAGCCCCGAGGGCGGCGCCCGCTTCCAGATCCTGCTTCCCATGGTCGAGGACGCTCACCCGTGAGCCGGTTACGCGCCGTCGCGCTCGTACTCGTGGGCGCAGTCCTGCTCGCCGGATGCACGCTCGTGCCCACGACCGAGAGCCCGTCAAGGATCAACCACGTCGGCTTCGAACTGCTGAGCCCGACCATCCCGGGAACCGACAACGGCAAGGTCGTCTTCATCACTCGACCGATCTACATCGTCGACGCCACGGGTCACCTCTCGCCGCTGAGTCGGATCGTGCCCTCGCCGGCCACCCTTGACTCGATCCTGGGCGAACTCCTGTTGGGCCCCACGTCCATCGAAGGCTTTGCCGGCTACACGAGCGACCTGCCCAAGGGATTCGTGCTCGTGGGAGCGACGCTGGCCCACAAGATCGGCGTAGTCAACATCGCTACGCCACTCACGTCACTGCCGCGACAGAAGCAGATCCTGGCCCTGGGTCAACTGGTGCTCACGGCCTACGACGTGGGGGCCACGGCCGGCATCGAGATCACGGTGGCGGGTACACCACGACTCTCGTTGTTGCCCAACGGGTCGCGCAAACTGATCGTGAACCGCGCGGATTTCGCGTCGCTGCTGAACCCCTAGCGAAGGCGCTCGGGGCGATACGCGGGCGCGCTGCTCCAAAGGTGCTCGAGGTCGTAGTAGTCGCGCGTCTCTTCGTCAAAGACGTGCACGATCACGTCGCCGTAGTCGAGCGCGATCCACTGGGCGCTGTCCCAGCCCTCGACGTGCACGGGCGCAAAGCCCAGGTCCTCTCGCACGCGACGTTCCACCTCTTCGGCGATCGCGCGCACCTGGCGATCGTTGCGTCCCGAGGCGAGGACCAGGGCGTCAAAGGAATCGACGAATTCACGCAGGTCGAGCACCACACTGTCCAGGCTCAGTTTCTCGCCGGCACCCGCCAGGGCGGCGTCGAGCAAGCTGGCGACGAATGTGCTGTAGGGGCCGCGAGAGAACTCGCCGCTCGTCACGGCTTCACTCAGTGGGCCACCCCGAGCACACAGAGCGCCGCCGCGAAGGGCAACGTGAGACAGAGCACACCGAGCACGGCGTAGCGTTGTTTGCTGCGTCGCAGGTCTTGACGCCGAAGGGGCGCCGGCTCCAAAACCGTGAGTCGAGTGGACTCCGTTTCGGTGACGTCGAAGATGCGAACTGCCATTGAACTCAAACTCTATCCCTGGAAGCTTTCGTAGAGCGGAATGACGGATTCGGGCACGAATTTCCTTAGGTTTTCTGGGTTCGTCGCGACTTCGCGGATGAAACTACTCGACAGGTCCACCGGGTCCATGGCGATGTCGTAGGCGTCCCAACCCGACGAGACCCGGCCCGATCCGCCCGGGCGCGGCACCACGCCCACGCGAACCAGTCGTTGCAACGACGTGGCCTCGTGCCAGGAGTCGATCTGTTCGACCAGGTCCGCGCCCACGATGACGTCGACCTCGTCACAGCCCTCGAGCAACTCGCGCACGGTATCGATGGTGTAGGAGGGCCCTTCACGGCGAATCTCGCGGTCCGAGACCGCGACGAGCTCGAGTCCCCCGAAAGCCGCCTGGGCCATGGCGAGACGCAGGGCTGGCGGGCGCACGACGCTGGTGGCGATCTTCTGGTACGGGTTGCCCGCGACGGTGACTTCGATGGTTTCGAAGCGCCCCGTCGCCGCGGCCGCGCGAAGTGCCGCCACGTGACCGAAGTGAGGCGGGTCGAAGGTGCCCCCGAAGAGACCTAGGCGCCTGACCGTCACCCCTTGAGCCTACGCTCTGATTGCTCGCACCTGGTCCGAACCCCTAACCTTGAGGGATGGTGTCGGCGAGTAAAGAATGGAATCTCAGTACGTGGCGTTCGCGTCCGATTGCCCAGAGCCCCTCCTGGCCCGACCTCGAACACCTCGAACGCGTCGAGGCCGAACTCGCCACCAAGCCTCCGCTCGTCTTCGCGGGCGAGGCGCGACGCCTGACCGATCACCTCGCGATGGTCGCCGACGGCAAGGCGTTCCTGCTCCAGGCCGGTGACTGCGCTGAGTCCTTCCAGGACGGTTCGGCTGACGCCATCCGCGACAAACTGAAGGTCGTGCTGCAGATGGCGGTGGCGCTCACCTACGCGGCGGGTGTGCCGGTCATCAAGGTCGGACGCATCGCGGGCCAGTTCGCCAAACCCCGCTCCGAGGAGTTCGAAGAGGTGGACGGGGTGCGCCTGGACATCTTTCGCGGGCACATCGTCAACGACGAGAAGCCCGATCCCGCCTCGCGCCGTCCCGACCCCGAGCGACTGCTCTCGGCCTACCACCAGAGCGTCGCGACGCTCAACCTGTTGCGAGCCTTCACGACCGGTGGCTTCGCGGCTCTCAGTCGCGTGCACCAGTGGAACCAGGAATTCGTCGCCATCTCCCTCGAGGGCAAGCGCTACGAGGTGATCGCTGACGACATCGAGCGCGCGCTCAGCTTCATGAAAGCCTGCGGTATCGATCTCTTCGACGACAACGCCCTGCAGGCCGTCGAGTTCTACACGAGCCACGAGGCCCTCATCTTGCCCTACGAGCAGGCACTCACGCGGCGCGACTCGCTCACCGGTCTCTGGTACGACTGTTCGGCGCACATGCTCTGGATCGGGGACCGCACGCGTCAACTCGACGGGGCGCACGTCGAGTTCGCCCGGGGCGTCTCGAACCCGCTCGGGCTTAAGGTCGGGCCCAGCGTCTCGCGCGACGAACTGCTTCGTCTCGTCGACGTGCTCAATCCCGAGAACATCCCCGGTCGGCTCACGCTCATCGCACGTATGGGCCACGACAAGGTCACCGACCTGCTCACTCCCTTGGTCGAGTCGCTGCGCGATGAGGGCCGTCGGGTCCTGTGGACCTGTGATCCCATGCACGGCAACACCTTCAAGACTTCGGGCGGCCAGAAGACCCGACGTTTCGACGACATCTTGTCCGAGGTCGCGTCGTTCTTCGCGGTCCACGAGTCGCTCGGCACCTGGCCGGGCGGCCTGCACGTCGAACTGACGGGCGACAACGTCACCGAATGCCTGGGTGGAGGTTCACGCCTCGTCGAGGGCGACCTCTCGACCAACTACACCTCGATCTGTGACCCGCGACTCAACGCCACCCAGAGCCTGGACATGGCCTTTCACGTGGCCGAGTTCCTGCAGAGCTACTCCGCGGCGAGGGGCGCGCGGTCGTTGTAGCGCAGCAATCGGCGACGAGCACCCTTGAACTCGATCTCGGTCATCGACGCGTTCTCGGTGTTGAGCCGTAACCGGTCACCCGGGGCTCGCCCTTCGATCAATTTCATGGCTTGTTCGATGACCCCGCCGTGCACGACGAGCACGACCAGTTCACCCTCGTGCGTGGCGACGATGCGCAGTAGAGCCGCCACGCAGCGTTCGTAGAACTGCGTCCAGGACTCTCCCCCGGGCGCCAGTACCTGGTCGGGATCCTTGTCCCAGTCCGGCGCACCGAAGCGATCGACCATCTCCTGCCAGGTGAGCCCATCGGCCTCGCCCGGGTGCAGTTCACACAGTTCGCAGTCCTGTACTGCGAGAAGCGCGGGTAGTCCCCCCGCGAGCAACGCCGCGGTCTCTATCGCGCGCGGTAGCACCGAGGTGTAGAGCGCGGTCGCGTTGCGCAGTTCGCCCGAGTACTCGAGTCGCTCGCACAGCGCCGTCGCCTGTCGTCGTCCAAGTTCGGTGAGTCCCCCGCAGCCGAGCGGCCCGCCGACCACGCCGCGGGCGTTGCAGTACGCCTCGCCGTGGCGAATGAGCAACAGTCGGGTCCCGGTGGGCTGGTCGCCGCGTGTGCGAAAACCGGGAGGTGGCTCCACGCTCACGTGAGTTCGCCGACGAACGCCTCGAGCTGGCGCAGCGTGCGACACTCGACCACGCGCTCGCAGTAGGGCGCGTAGTGGCTCACGATCGAGTCCCCGCTGTTCCAGTAACTCGTGGGCTCGGGGTTCAACCAGTAGACGGCCTTGGACCGGTACTTGAGGTCCGCGAGCACCTCGGCGTGGGCCTGGTGGTAGTTGTTGCGCGCGTCACCGAGGATCAGGATCGTCGAGCGCTTGGTCAACTGGTCCGCGAAACGCTCGTGGAAGGTGAGAAAGGCCCGACCGTAGTCCGAGTGGCCGTCAAAGGCGATGACGTCGGCCTCGGCGTTGATGCGCGCGACCGCCTCGGCCGGGTCGTCCACGCCCTCGAAGAGCCGACTCACCTCGTCCAGCCCGTCAACGAAGACGAAGCTGCGCACCTTGGAGAACTGCGAGCTAATCGCGTGCACCAGGTGCAACGTGAAGCGCGCGAAGGACGCCACCGATCCTGAGATGTCGGCGATGACGTAGATCTCGGGTTTGGCGGGACGCGGCGGCTTGAAGCGCAGGTCGATCGGCACCCCGCCGGTCGACAGACTGCGCCGAACGGTGTGGCGCAGGTCCACCGGACCGCGCCGGCGGCGGCGGCGCCGTCGGGCGAGACGCACCGCGAGTTTGCGACTGAGGGGGCGCAGGGCGCGTTCGAGCTGGGCCATCTCGTCGCGGTTGGCGTGCATGACGTCGATGTCCTCGGGCAGGGGCTTGCGCACGGACTTGGCGAGCGCCTCGGCGCCACGGTCCTCGACCAGTCGTTCGCGGATCTCGCGCTCTATTTCGGCCTTCAACTGCTCGATGCGCGCGTGCGCCTCGTCGCGGCTAAGCCGTTCGGCGAGCGCGTCGCTGGTGTGCTGGTCAGCGAGGCTCGCCTCACTGAGACGTCGTTCGAGCGCGTCGAGTTCGAGGTTTCGCAGTGTCCGGTAGAGGTAGTACGTGCCCCCGACGGGACGACCCGGTTCTACGCCGGCGTAACGGGTGACCGCCTCGGCGGCGGCGCGACGAAGGTCTTCGCGATTACCCTCGCGCAGCGCCCGAAAGAGCAGGTCGGCCAGTTCGGCTGCCGACATCGACGACGACGCCCCACCGCCCTCACCGCGCGATTGTCCCGGACCCGACGCCCCGGCGGCACCTTCGGGCGACTGCGCGTCGACGTCGTCCATCAGGTCCGCCACCGACTCGAAGGAGCGGTTCGAGAAGAACACCTCGAAGGCCGTCGAGAAGACCGGCATGTGGTCGCCGTCCTTTACCAGCGTGGCGCCGAGCGAACTCTTGACGAGCGCCCGGTCCGAGAGGTCGATGACCTGGACCGCGCGCGCGGCGTCCACGTGCTCGCTCATCGAGACCGGGATGCCCGCGGCCCGCAGCTCTGCGATGAAGTCGCCCAGGAGGTTAAGCAACGGGCTTCGAGCGACCGAGGAGTTCTTTGGTAGCTCGCTCAATATCAGACTGGTACTTCAACAAGATGTGCAGCGTCTCGGCGGCGTCCTTCTCGCCGATCTCCTCGCGTCCGAGTACCACCAGCGTGCGCGCCCAGTCGAGGGTCTCAGAGACCGACGGGGCCTTCTTCAAGTCGAGCGTGCGTAGCGAACGCACCACCTGGGCAATCTGTTCGGCGAGCACCGCCGAGATGCCGGGCACGCGTGCGAGGATGATGTCGCGCTCGCGCTCGATGGTCGGATAGCCCACGTAGAGGTACAGGCAGCGACGCTTAAGCGCCTCGGAGAGCTCGCGCGTGTTGTTCGAGGTGAGAAACACCATGGGGATCTGCTTGGCGCGAACCGTACCCAGTTCGGGGATCGAGACCTGGTACTCGGACAGGATCTCGAGGAGCAGCGCCTCGGTCTCGAGCTCGACCCGGTCCACCTCGTCGATGAGCAGCACGACCGGGTCCGTCGCGGTGATCGCCTCGAGCAGGGGCCGCGTGAGCAAGAACTCCTCGGCGAAGATGTCCTCTTCGAGGTGGGCCCACTCCTCGGCCGATGCCTCGGTTCGGCCGGCTTGGATGCGCAGCAGTTGCTTACGGTAGTTCCACTCGTAGAGCGCCTTGCTCTCGTCGAGTCCCTCGTAGCACTGCAGACGGATCAGTCGCGCGCCGATCGAGTCCGCGACCGCCTGGGCGAGCGCGGTCTTGCCGGTGCCCGCGGGACCTTCGACGAGCACGGGCTTGGCGAGCCGGTCCGCGAGGAACGTGACCGAGGCAATGGCGTCATCGCTCAGGTAATCGTTCGCCGCGAGCAGTTTCTGGATCTCGTGGGGCGACTCAAAGCGCACCGGCGGCACGTGCAAGAGTCCGAGTCGTTTGGCGAGCTCTTCGCGGGGGTCGAGGGCGCTCAACGCACCTGCCCCTCGCCGCGCACGACCCACTTGAGACACGTCAGTTCGCGCAGCCCCATGGGCCCGCGCGCGTGCAACTTCTGGGTCGAGATGCCGACCTCGCCGCCGAGGCCCAGCTCACCACCGTCGATGAAGCGCGTGGACGCGTTCACGAGCACCGCCGCGGCGTCGACTCGTCGAATCCACTCCTCGCCTCGAGCGACGTCTTCAGTGACGATTGCCTCGGAGTGGCCGGTGCCGTAGCGCGACACGTGCGCGACCGCCTCGTCGAGTGAGTTCACGACCTTGACCGCCATGATGAGGTCGAGGAACTCGTGCTCGAAGTCCGACTCGCTCGCCGGCGTGGCGTCGGGCAGTATCCACTTGGCACGATCGTCGACGCGAAGTTCCACCTCGGGCATCGCGAGGGTCAACGCGGGCAGGAACGAGGACGCGACCTTCTCGTGCACGATCAGCGTCTCGGCAGCGTTACAGACCCCCGGGCGCGAGGTCTTGGCGTTCACCACGATCGCCAGGGCCTTGTCGAGGTCGGCGAACTCGTCGACGTAGACGTGACAGTTGCCATCACCATCGAGGACGTAGGGGACGCGTGCGTGCTCGCGCATGGCCTTGATCAGACTCGGCCCGCCGCGAGGGATCAAGCAGTCCAACACGTCGGTCATCTGCATGAACGCCGTCGCGACCTCGTGGCTGGGGTCTTCGACGAGCGCGACCGCGTTCTCGGGCAGACCTTCCTTCGCGAGCGCCTCGTTCCACAGCCCGACGATCATCTTGTTGGTACGCATCGCCGAGGACGAACCTCGCAGGTACGCGGCGTTGCCGCTTCGAATGCAGAGCCCCGCGACGTCGCTCGTCACGTTCGGCCGGTTCTCGTAGACCACGCCGATGACTCCGAGTGGCACACGGAGGCGCTCGACGCGTAGTCCGTTCGGTCGCACGTTACGGTCCACCACTTCAAAGAGCGGGTCGGGGGCCGCGGCGATCTCGCGCAGCGCCGAGGCCATGGCTTGGATGCGTCCCTTCGTCAGCGTGAGGCGGTCCCGACCGGGTCCGGACTCGTCGTAGGCGGCGACCTCGGCGGCGTTCACGCTGAGTAGTTCGTCCTCGAGTTCCTCGAGCAGGTCTGCGACCCGCTCGAGCACGCCGCGGCGCTGTTCGTTCGACGCCTGGGCGAGGGCCTTGGACGCTTCGCGCACGGCGCAGCCCTGGATCGTGAGATCTTGCATAGTCATGTGCCAAGCGTAATTGAGGTCCTAGGCCCTGCGGAGCAAGACCAGGTCGTCACGGTGCACGACCACATCCTCGCCTTCGCCAAATCCCTCGGCCCCCGTGCGCACCAGCCCCTTGGCCACGATCTGGCCCTCGGGGCCGCGCACGTCCACCGCGTCGCCCTCGACGAAGTCCCCTTCGAAGGACTCCACGCCCACGCGCAACAGGCTGCGCCCGTCGTTCTCTAACGCCTCGAGCGCGCCCTGGTTGATTCGAAGTGTCCCTCTGCTCGCGACCGCGAAGGCGATCCAGGACTTTCGCGCCGACAGCCGCTCGGCTCGGGGATGAAATGTAGTGCCAAAGCCGGTCTTGGGACTGAGCGCCTTCTGCAGTGCCGTGCGCGACCTCGCCGAGGCGATCACGGTCGTGATCCCCGACCAGGTGGCCATTCGTGCGGCCGCCAATTTCGAGGCCATGCCGCCGCTGCCCACGTCACTGCCGCTCAGACCCGCGACCTCCACGAGGTCGGCGTCGATGGCATTCACCTCTTCGATCAGCGTCGCCGAAGGATCAAGGCGCGGGTCCGCAGTGAGCAGCCCGTCGGTATCGGTGAGCAGCACCAAGTGCGTCGCTCCCACGAGGTTGGCTACCAGCGCGGCGAGTCGGTCATTGTCGCCGAAGCGGATCTCCTCGTCCGCGACGGCGTCGTTCTCATTCACGATGGGCACCACGCCCAGTGACTGGAGCGACTCGAGGGTTCCTCGCGCGTGGAGGTACTGGCCGCGATGGCTGAAATCGAGGGGCGCGAGCAACACCTGGCCTACGGCCGTGCCCACTTCGCCAAAGGCGTTGCGCCAGGCGTGCATCAACAAGGGTTGGCCCACCGCCGAGACGGCTTGCAGGGTCGCCGCGTCACTCGGACGCTGCTTGCCGCCGCCCACCTCGGTCCAGCCCGCCGTGATCGCGCCCGAGGTCACCACGACCACCTGCCAGCCCTGCTGGCGCAACTGGACGACGTCGGCGGCAATGTTCACGAGGACGTCGTAGTCGACCCCGCCCGTGGCGTCGGTCACCGACGAGGTGCCGAGCTTGACGACCACGCTCTTACTCACTGTCGTCGCCCAGGTCGAGTCGTCCGTGACGGGCGAGCCGCTCGCGTCGGGTCGCGCGGTGGTGATCACCACGGTCCAAGCCCGCACCGACTTCGTCGCGCCACCATTCAAAGGAGAGCGGACCAATGGTCACGACGTCCCCGTCGAGGACGCCCGCGCGCGTCAACAACCGGTCGACGCCCAGCGCACGAAGTCTGCGCACGATCTCGGCGAGCGCCTGGTCATCGGTGAGGTCCTGGAAGCGCACCGCGCGCAACGCCGGTCGGCCCGTCACTTGCCAGGAGTTCGGCGCGCCACGGGCGACCGTGATCTCGTCGGGCAGGGGTTTGTGCACTACGACCTCGTGCTCGAGATTCTTCGCCTCGTCGGCGCGCGCCTCGTTCACGAGTTTGGCCAGGCGCGAGACCAGCTCGTCGATGCCCTCACCAGTGAGCGAGGAGATCGCCAGCACGTCGGGCATCTCGTAGGCGGCGACGTCGTCCTTGGAACCCACGACGACCCGTGGTCGCTCGAGCAGGTCGGCCTGGTAGTCACCGAGTTCACCCAGCAGCACCGTCAGTTGTTCTTCGGGCGCGAGAGGTGCCGACTCGGACAGGTCGAGCAACACGCACAGCACGCGCGCACGTTCAACGTGTCGCAAGAAGTCGTGGCCGAGGCCCCGACCCGAGGCGGCCCCTTCGATCAGCCCAGGGATGTCGGCCATGACGAACTCAGAAGCGTCCTCTCGACGGGCACTGCGCACGCCCACTCGCACGACCCCCAGGTTCGGTACGAGCGTCGTGAAGGGGTAGTCGGCGATCTTGGGTCGAGCGGCCGAGACGCGCGCGATCAGTGTCGACTTTCCGACGTTGGGGAATCCGATGAGCGCCACGTCGGCCTCGAGTTTCAGTTCCAGGTTGTACCAGTGCTCCTCGCCCACCTCGCCCTGCTCGGCGAATGCCGGAGCGCGACGGTGGTTCGAGAGGAATCGCGCATTGCCCTGGCCGCCCAGTCCACCCGCCGCGGCGAGCCACCGGTCACCGGGGCCCTTTAGGTCCACCAACATCTCGCCGTCCTGACTGAAGACCATCGTGCCCAGGGGCACCGACACCAGGATGTCCTTGCCGCGCGAGCCGTGCTGGCGCTTGGAGGTGCCGTGTTGGCCGTCGGTCGCGCGGCGAAACGGGTGATCGCGAAAGCCCAGCAATGACGCCTGGTTGTTGTCCGCGACGAGCCAGACGTCGCCACCCTTTCCGCCGTCACCGCCGTCGGGACCACCCTTGGCGACGTGGGCCTCACGTCGAAAACTTACGCAGCCCGCCCCGCCGTCGCCCGCTTTGGCGTGCAATTGGGCCGAATCGACGAAGTTGGACACGGGTCCATCCTACGACCACCCCCGAAACGGGACCTACCCGCGGAGTTGGTCGAGGGCCTCGTTGAACACCGGGCCGTGGCGTTGCACCTGGGCACGCGTCGTCGCGGGACTCATTAGGGCCATGTTGTGAAAGGGCGTGAGCAGGACCCCACGATTCACGCAGTACAGATGCAGGTACTCCTCGAGCAGGGCGTCGGCGCTTCGCATCGAGGTTCCGCCATTGGTGGGTGCGGGACTGGCGAAGCGGTACTCGCAGCGCGCTCCTAATTGACTCACGGACCACGGGAGATCGTGCGCCGCGATGGCATCGCGCGCCTCGTTCGCAAAGGTCGTCGCGAGTTCCTCCATGGGAGCAAAGGCGCCGTCGGTCAGTACCTCGCCCAGTACCGCGCGCATCGCGGCGAAACTCATGGCGTTGCCAGCGAGGGTCCCCCCGACGCCACCCACGTCGACGATGTCCGCACCACCAGCCGTCGCCTCGGTGACCCGGCGGGCCAGGTCCTCGCTCAGTCCGTAGGCGCCACAAGGCACGCCCCCGCCAAGCGATTTGCCAATGGTGATCGCGTCGGGCGCGAGGTGCCAGCGCCGCGTCGCGCCACCCGGTCCGGCCGAGAACGTGTGCGTCTCGTCGAGGATCAACAGGGTCCCAGTCGCGTAACACGCCTCGCGCACGCCTTCGAGAAACCCAGGTTCGGGCAAGACGATGCCGATGTTGGTGAGCGCCGGTTCACTCAACACCGCCGCCACGTCGCCGTGAGCCAGTTCGCGCGACAAGCCTTCGAGGTCGTTGAACTCGACCACGCGCGTGGTCGTGCTCGGTTCCACCGCGGGCGCGACGTTGCCGGGGCGGCTCACGCAACGACCGTGCTCGTCGAGCACGACGAAGGTCTCGTCGACCGAGCCGTGGTACGAGTAGGAGAACACCAGTACCTTGGGCCGACCCGTCGCGAGGCGCACCAGACGCAGCAGCCAACGATTCGCGTCGGTCGCCGAAAGACTGAAGGACCATTGGCTGAGTCCAAAGCGCCTCGAGAGCTCCGCGGCGACCCATTCGGCGTCCTCCGTGGGCATCATCGTCGTCACCCCGCCATCGACCCCGACGCGCTGGGCGAGGGCCTTGACGAGCGCGCTCGGTGAATGGCCCGCGAAGGCGCCCGTGTCACCCAGGGCGAAGTCCACCAGTTCGTGACCGTCGAGGTCGTGTACGAGCGCGCCGTGGGCGCTCGAGAAGCCGAGTGGGAAACCACCCGGCCACTTGTTCATCCACGTCATGGGCACGCGAGCGAAGAGGTGATCGGCGTTCTCGTAGAGCGCAAGGGAGCGTGGATGGTTCGAACGGTAGGTCTGGTGCTCCTGGGCCGCCAGAGCGGCTAAATGCTCTCGATTCAAGTAATCCATGGACTCATCGTAGACTTTTGGCTGAAAATCCACATTTTTCGAGAAAATTCAAAAAAGGCCCTCAACAGGGATTTCGCCACGGCGAAGGTCTCGTAAACGGCGAATAGTGGCCAGAAATCCCCATTTTTCAACACTTTTGCGATAAAGATGGCTGAGGTTGCTGGGAACACTCCCAGTCCGTTTCAACGAAGAGTAAGGAGTCGACCGGTGAACAAGGCCGAGTTAGTAGAAGCAATTGTTGCCGAGAGTGGCGCAGCCAAGAACACGGTGTCTGAGGTCCTCAAGGCCTTTGAAGAAGTGGTGGTTAAGGGAGTGACGGGTGGCGAGAAGATCGTACTTTCAGGCTTTCTTTCCTTCGAGCGCGTCGAGCGCAAGGCTCGCACAGCCCGCAACCCAC
>Ga0182012_10000942_pt1 | contig 31954 bp, 27 predicted proteins | sample 612S2SmetaG_FD_120486 | JGI IMG/M metagenome (GOLD analysis project Ga0182012, IMG submission 120486) | Permafrost microbial communities from Stordalen Mire, Sweden - 612S2S metaG | ecosystem: Environmental > Terrestrial > Soil > Wetlands > Permafrost | place: Sweden: Stordalen | collected...
CGCTCCATTTCAAAGATCGTCGCCTTCAGTGGCGCTTGACCCACAATGCGTATCAACGTGGCTGGTTCCTTTTGCCGGTAGACTTTTCCCTCGCCGCATTCCGGACAAGCGTTACCGGACTGGAGCGTGGCATGCGGGATCGTCACTGTAGTTCCGCCCGCAAAAGCAGCGGCGCCGTTTCGTCCGTGTCCGACTGAGTGCTCACCCTCTACTCGCGCAACAGGCTTCGGAGCGGGCGTCGGTAGGACGGCGCTGGTCTTCTCGGTGTTCCTTTTTGGTGTTAACCGATCCGCCATGGCATGCAGTGCCGCTTTGATCTTCTGGCCATCTGACTCACTCAGCGGCGCACGCGTGCCGTGATCGATAATCCGGTCCAGTTCCTCCAGATTCACTTCGATCCGCCGCCGTGCTGTCTTCCTCTTCATAACTGACTCAGTAGCTCGCGGAAGCGCGGCGTCAACGGCAGACCGAACAACTCTTTCACCGGCTGGGTGCGTTTCTTCGTGGGCGCATTATGACCACGGCCCGTGGTGGTTCCGAGCCACTGCCAGTTGGCCGCGCGATAGCACGTGCCTTTGAAACGCGCTGGGTCGATGAAGGTCTCCAGCCAATACACCGGATGCGCATATATCTTTTGCCAATCGCGCGGCACGATCTTCGCCATGCGGCCTAGAATGTGCGAGGCAAGATGTGGCACCGCCACCCAAGGCAAAATCAAAAATCGCGTGTTATATGCCAACAAACGTAGATTGCGTTTGCGAGCCTCCGCGCTCCAACCAATAAAGCGATCGCGACTTGCTAAGTGCCGCGGTGCCGAACACCAGGCCAGGCACGCAATCACTTGTCCTTTGGCTGAGACCAAGTATTTTAGGTGCTCCCCAACTGGTTGCTGGTACCGAAGGTAGTGATACTGCTCCAGCAGACTGTTGAACATTGGCTCTTGCGGTGTGCGCCGCACTTGCTGAAACTCCAGCACGCCTAACTCACCTAAAGGACCACGCACGGGTCGATTGTCGGGCACCAGAGGTTCCGGGCGTTTTGGTCCCTCTGGCCTGTTGGGTGAACCGCGGCGTGCCGCAGGTAACTGGATCGCACCCGCACGCTCCAGCATCAGCAGCAGGCCGCGGCACACCATGTCGCGCAACTCACCGTTCGCCTGCTTCCATTGCCATGCCTCACAAACTTTCTTGGACAAGGCACAGCGGCTGAGGTCAGGGTGTTCGCGGATCAACTCTTGAAGAAAGGCAATCTCCGCCTCACGAATCTCACGTCCTCGATAACGCCATTCTGCCGGCACAGCAGCAGTGTGACAGAAAATCTATTCGAACGCAAGCCCCTTGATGGACTTTTTTTCGCCGCTGAGATCAACTCACTCGCCGCCACATCGGGGCGGCCTTGGTATCCGGATCGCCCGCGGCCAGCAACAACTGTGCCTGATAAGCTTCCACCGATCGCGCTGCTCCGTCACCGCTGGGCCACCACCGGAACCGTCCCTTGGAGAGACGCTTTTGGATCAAATAAAAGCCTTGGCCATCGTAGACCAACAGGCGAATCGACTTGGCGCTCCGGCTGCGGAATATAAATACGCAGCCGGAAAACGGATCGCTCGCCAGTTTCTCGCGGCACAATTGCGCGAGCCCGTCCACGCCCTTTCTTCCGTCCACGGCCTCCAGCGCTACCAGGACGCGCATCTGCGGCGTAAGCTGCAGCATGGCCTACTCTCCTACGAAGCTGTGAATCAACTGGGCAATCTCGCTGGTGGCGATGCCCTTCAGCTCCAAACGGAGTTTACCGCCACGTTGCGATTCGACTTCAACGATGCAACTCGCGGCAACACTCGAGGCGGGCGTCAGCAGTTCCATGAAAGCGGCTGGCGGCGTCATGGCCGAGCGCTTTCTCCGCCCGTACTTCCGCCGAGGTCCACTGACTCCTTTGCCCATCCACTTCTTCAGGCTATTTGCGTCCAACCGCAAGCACCGGCAAATAAGATTCATGCCACGCCGTTCCGCGACCTCCGCGGCAGCCCGCCACAACTCTTCTGGCAATCGCGTCCGCGTCTGATGCTGGCTCCGAAAGTCTTCGAAACGCTTTCTCAGCTCTTCCACATCGTCGAAACTGCTGTCGTGGTTTACTCGCATCATTGCTTGGGGCCTCCCGCCTTCTGCTGACGCTAACAAGTTTCGATGCCTTCAGTCATGCACCCTTGCCGGAAACTCACATTACTAGCGACCAACAGGCCAAGATAGCCGCTCTTTTGGCTCAAAAGGAGCATTTGTGGTGGTGTTGCCGTTGGAACTAAAATACATCCGAGCCCCGGTCCGCCCTATAGGGCGCAAGTAAGGGAAGCCGCAACAGTTGTCACGCTGTACGAAATGAGAAGAATGCCGCGCGCAAACGCAGTGCACTGTACTTAATTGAGAGAATCCAACGGTCAAATAGCATTTAATTAAGAGAATCCCCAAGGTATCTAAATCGGAGACTTTTTGTTGAATTCCACGCGAAACCTCAGGTTCGGTGCCCAGTCGCTTTCCGAAGCGGTTTGCCAGTAGCGGCGTTGTTGCATGAAATGTGGAGAATGCGTGCGCGTGTATGCGTTCTCCCTCTTAAACTACAAGATTCTCCTCTTTTCGTACAAGACAAATGTCACCCAAAAAGGAGAACCTGTTGATAATAAAGACTCGGCATTCTCCTCATTTAGTGCCACGTGACATATCTCATTGAGCACCGTGGCCTTGGCGCGACTTGTTCTGTCTGACTTGCCCACAAAGTGAGGAAGACCCCCAAAGCTGAGTCAGAACCCCTTATAGGTTTTGGCGGGTGCGAGCGATATGGCGACGGCTCAGAAGAGTTACAGCCGCGAGGAAGAAGAGCAACAAAGACGATGGCTCCGGCACAGTGCTGCCAGAAATGGTGATCTGCCCGCCGGATAGGCCGCCAATTGGGAGATTGTTGCCGGCCGCGTCGGAGAGAGAGCTGTTCGGGAAAGCGGAGATATTAACGGCAGTCACACTCGGACTAGCATTCGAAGAGACATCAAAGAAGACGCGGCCGAGGCCGAAAGTGGAGCCAGGGTTGATAGTTGTCCCGGCCATGAGAATGCTATCGATATCGGAGGCGTCAATGAGTTGACCGGGCGACGATGTGGAAATGTTGGGACCGAAGAGAGAATCGCCGGAAAAGAGATAGAGGGCCGTGGTGGCAGTGGTTGCGTTCGTGAGGCTGATATTCGGATTGGCGATGGACAGTTCAAAACTGAACCCACCCACCGTAACAGATGAGGAGCCGGAATTTGTCAGGTCGACCTCAAACGAGTTCCCTGTGGACCCTGCGGTTGCGCTCGCCGGCGTGAGGGAGATTGTAATTCCAGCCGCGACGATTTGCGACGCTGAGGTCAGGATTAAGGCGATCATGGTTAGCAAGATAGTAGGAAAATGTTTCACTTTATTATTCCTTTCTTTTGGTCATAAACGATACCGTTACTGGAGCTACGGCTGCGAACCGCCCAGACGGGCGCGGACGGCTTGTACGTCAGACAAGCTTACAACACCGTCACCATTTATGTCGGCGTAGATATTGTAAGACGCGGATACTGCATCATTAACACCAACCATGTCTGCGGAAGTAACGTAGCCGTCGTCATTAAAATCGCCCCAAAGGACTTTGATGGTTTGTGCAAAGCCAGCTCCGTTATTAAGGGCTGAGCCATTCGCGTCGATGATCGCGTTCGGGCCGCTACCGGTGAGCGAGGTTGCGAATAGACCAATGGTGACAGGGCTCACTGTCCAGGTTAGGGTGTTCGTACCGAGCCCACTGAAGCTTGTGGGGACAAGGCCGGTCAAGCTATTGATATTCGCCGCGGTGACTGGTTCAGAGAAGATGACGCGGATACCCGTGATCTGCCAGGGTAGGCGGTTGCGAGTTGTGCCGATGATGTTGTAACCTTGGGAGCCGAAGAGCACGGAGTAACTGAGGATCGTTGGGCCGGCTGGCTGGGTCACTGTGAGCAAGAAGGAATTCGAGGTGACGCCGCTGAGCGATGCCGTGACGTTGGTGGCGCCGGTGGCCAGCGCGGTGGCGAGGCCAGTGCCGTTGATGGTTGCGGCGGCAGTGTTGGAGGAAATCCAAGCGACCTGGGAGGTGATATTGGCCGTTGAACCGTCGCTATAGCCACCGGTGGCGGTGAATTGATCGGTATTGCCTTTGATGACGGAGTTGCTTGGTGCGGTGATAGCGATGGATTGCAGCATTGGGCTAGTGACGGTTAGGGCAATGCTGTTGGATGTGACGTTGTTGAGTGACGCGCTGATGTTAGTGGCGCCGGCGGTGAGGGCTGTGGCTAGGCCGGTGGCGCTGATTGTCGCTGTTGTGGTGTTTGAAGAATTCCACGCCACTTGCGAAGTGATGTTAGCGGTAGAACCGTCGCTATAGGTGCCGGTGGCGCTGAATTGATCGGTGTTGCCTCTGGCAACTAATGTGCTTGCGGCGGTAATGGCGATGGACTGGAGCGTCGGGTTCGTGACGGCTAGCGTGATGTTGTTCGAGTTGATGCTATTCAGCGAAGCGGAGATATTGGTACTGCCGACGGAGAGCGCTGTGGCTAGACCGTTGGCGTTGATTGTCGCGGTGGCGGTGTTTGAAGAATTCCACGCCACTTGCGAAGTGATGTTAGCGGTAGAACCGTCGCTATAGGTGCCGGTGGCGCTGAATTGATCGGTGTTGCCTTTGGCGACTGTGGTGGTCGGCGCACTGATCGCGATGGCCTGAAGTGTCGGGGTGGAGACCGTTAGCGTGACGCTGTTCGAGTTGATACCGCTCAGCGATGCCGTGATATTGGCCATACCTACGGCGACGGCTGTGGCGAGACCGGAGGCGTTGATGGTCACTATGGCGTTGTTTGAAGAGTTCCATGCCACTTGCGAGGTGATGTTGGCAGTGGAGTTATCGCTGTAAGTGCCTATAGCAGTGAACGAGTCGGTGCTGCCCTTCGCCACCGTGGTGAGGGCCGCACTGATCGCAATAGAAGTCAACGGCGGGTTGGTCACATTCAGAACCACACTGTTCGAAGTGATTCCATTCAGCGATGCCGTCACGTTGGTGCTACCAACAGCCAGCGCGTTCGCAAGACCGTTCGCGTTCACAGAAGCGACAGAGGTATTCGAAGAACTCCAAGCCACTTGCGAGGTAATGTTGGCGGTCGAATTGTCACTGTACGTGCCAATGGCGGAGAATTGATCCGTGCCGCCCTTTGTTACCGTGCCGCTGGCCGCACTGATGGCGATGGAGCTCAGAACCGCGTTGGTCACTGTCAACGTGACACTGTTTGAGGTGATTCCGCTCAGCGATGCCGTCACGTTGGTGGGGCCTACTGCAAGAGCAGTCGCAAGACCGTTCGCGTTAACGGAAGCGACAGAGGTATTCGAAGAACTCCAAGCCACCTGCGAGGTGATGTTGGAGGTCGAATTGTCGCTGTAAGTGCCGATGGCGGTGAACTGATCAGTACCGCCCTTTGTCACCGAGCCGTTGGCTGCACTGATTGCGATGGAGTTCAGAACCGTGTTGGTCACTGTCAACGTGACACTGTTTGAGGTGATTCCGCTGAGGGACGCCGACGCATTGGTGGTACCTACGGCAAGCGCGGCCGCGAGACCATTCGCGTTGATGGTGGCCGTAGCCGTGTTCGAAGAACTCCACGCTACCTGAGACGTAATGTTGGAGGTCGAATTGTCGCTGTACGTGCCAATAGCGGTCAATTGATCGGTATTGCCCTTTGCCACCGAGTTGCTCGCGGCACTGATTGCGATGGAGCTCAGGGTTGCATTGGTGACGTTCAACAGAACGGTGTTCGAAGTGATGCCGCTAAGCGAAGCAGTTATATTCGTAGTGCCAACGGCTAACGCGCTCGCCAGACCGGTGGAATTGACGGTGGCTATGGTACTGTTCGAGGAACTCCAGCTCACCGTGGTGGTAATGTTTGCTGTAGAACCATCGCCGTAAGTACCGATGGCGGTGAATTGATCGATGCTGCCCTTGGTGACAGGGTTGTTGACGGCACTGATCGATATCGATGTGAGCGGTGGCCGGGTGTTGGTAAGGCTAAAGAGTGCGGTCTGTGCGAGACCTGAGACGGCAGCCGTAACTGCGTACGTACCTGAAGTGCCGTTCGCGGTAAATGCGGGCGAAGTAGCATTACCAGAGTTATCTGTCACAACTGTGACGCTCGTCTGGCCGGCGAACGAACCGCTGGCGCCGGACGCAGGGGCGCTGAACGTAACGCTCACGCCAGGAACAGCCGCGCCAGTGGCGTCTTTGACCACAGCCACCAGCGGACCGGCAAAAGCCGTGTTCACCGCGGCGCTTTGCGGTGTGCCGCTCACAGGAGTTATAGCCGCGGGCGGTTTGCCGATCACATTGAGTGTGACTTGAACTGTTTGACCTGCTGCGCCGTAGTAGCCGACAAACGTCGCTTCCCCGGTATATTGGCCAGGCGGCAGACCAGACGAAACCGTAAGTGTGTACGAGCGAGGTGTGGACGTCGAACCCACCGGCGACATCGTCAGCCAATTTCCGCCGTTGCCCGTGAACACGGAAGCAATCTCAGACGCGCCACCCCCATCGATCTGACCGATGCTGAGAGTTTGCGGCGCCGGCCCGGGAGGAATGTTAAACACGAGGCCGTTTGATTGGATCAGGGCGGTCGTACCGATCACTACGGTCACCGGGACGGTAACACTTCCATTCAAACTCTGTAGAAGAACTTGCCCTGTGTAAGTTCCAGCCACCGCACCTTGGCCGGGAAGATTCTGAGCGACCACCCCAATGCTGAGCGAAGAAGGCGCCGTGCCGCTCGTTGCCGAAACTGTAAGCCAATTGCCGCTATCGGCAGTAGTGGGAATCGCGGTCCAATTGAGCTGACCTGATCCCTCATTCCGAATATAAAAGCTCTGTGAGGCCGGGTTTCCAGCCGATGCAGCGGCGGAATAGTAGAGGCCACCTGGAATGTTATCGAAGAAGGCAGTCCCTGGGGCGGCGACGGTCAGTGTAACCGGAATGTTGAGCGTGGCCGCAGTCGTGCCAGCGTAATAGGGCGTTACTACGATCTCTGCCATGTAGTTGCCAGCCGCAAGTGTCGACGCCACGGCTGGGTCGACGCTAAGGGTCAGCGATTGGGGCGAACCTTTGGTACCGGTCGGCGTTACCTGCAACCAAGTATCACCGTTCGTCGATGTAGAGGAAATAGTGAAATCGAACCCGGTGCCGGTCAAGGTCGTGAGATTTAGTACCTGCGCTAGCGGAGCGTTTCCTTGGAAAGGCATCGTGAAACTAATGGGATTGACTTGCTGTAAAGCCGTCACGCCCACAGAGACACTAATGGGAACGGTAACAACCTGCGCACCGTTTTCGAATAATAAACTTCCGTTGTAGGTGCCGGGCGCGCCTCCGCCGGGTAAATTCGCCGCTACAACACCCACGCTGATAAACGATGGCGCCGTGCCACTGCCCGGAGAAACCGTAAGCCAGTTTCCACCATCGCCAGTGCTTGCTACTACCGTCCAGTTGAGAGTCCCCGAACCGGCATTTCTGATTTGGAAAACCTGACTAGCGGGGTTGGTGCCATGCGCCTGCAGAGTAAACTGAAGCGCGCCGGGAACCTTATCGAATAAGGGTTGAGTGGTCGAGGCGATGTTTAGCGTCACTGGCACTGAGAGAGGACCAGCGGTACCCGCGTAATAGGGCGTGAGCACCACTTCCCCCGTATAGCTGCCGGCCGGCAGCAGTGAAGCCGCACTGTTATTCACGGTAACCGTTATGCCGTCCGGAGTTTCGCGCGTCCCCGACGGCACTACGGTTAACCAAGAACCTCCGGTAGACGTAGAGCTGGACACCACAAAATCAAAAGGGGTTTTGCTTGAGGTAGTAAAAGACTGAGGAAGAGGTATGGCGCCCCCGACTGACATGTTAAAGGTGAGTGGGTTTACCTGAGCGAACCCGTTCTCGCCAACGGCAACTGTAATTGGAACCGATGCGGTTCCGCTGGCGCTCGAAAACAACAACGTTCCGTTGTAGAAACCAGCGGCGGCACCCCCCGGAAGGTTTTGTGAAAGCACTCCAACAGTTACAACGGAAGGGGCCGTACCGCTGCCTGGAGAAACGGCAAGCCAGTTTCCACCGTCCGCTGTGGTTGCGGTAACCGTCCAGTTAAGAGTACCCGCTCCCGCGTTTTGTACTTGTAAGAATTGGCTTCCTGGACTACCGCCGCCGGCTGCGAGAGAGAACTGAAGTCCTCCGGAAAGATCTTGAAAGAATGGTTCGCTGGAAGGGGCCACGGTCAGCGTTATCGGTATGGTCACCGCAGCCGCTATACCCGTGTAGTAGCTGGATAAGACGACCTCACCGCTATAGGTGCCGGCAGGCAAGTTTTTGACAACGGACGGATTGAACCCGAGTTCCACGGGGTTTGGAGTTTCAGACGTTCCAGTATTTACGATGAGCCAACTGCCGCCGTTTGCTGTGTAAATAGCGGTAGAGAAATCGAACGCAACCCCGGTGCTTGCGGCATTCGTTGTTTGCGCCGCCGGGCCGCTCCCGCCTGCGGGAATAACGGCGCTTAGCGGAGTAACCGGCAAGAATGCCGTGACTCCCACAGATACCGTGATCGGTACGCTGATGGTACTGCCGTCTGATTCAAGCAAAACGTTGCCGTTGTAAGTGCCGATGTTCCCTCCACCAGGAAGGTTTTGTGAGTTCACTTGGACTGTAAGGAGTGAAGGAGCCGTCCCTGTTGAAGACGAGACCGAGAGCCAGTTTCCGCCGTCGGCGGTGGTGGTGGTGGCAGCCCAATTCAACGTTCCCGTCCCCGCGTTGCGAATTTGGAAAGTCTGACCTCCTGGGCTTGTGCCCTTTGCCGGCAAGAAGAAATTCAAAGCTCCTGGAATGCTGTCGAAGAAAGGCGCGTTCGCGCTTGAGACTGTCAGGGTCACCGGAATCGCCATTGTCGGCGCGGTGCCGGTATAGTAGTTGTTCAGGACCACCTCGCCGGCATACACACCAACCGGTAGATTCGGGGCCATAGTGGGATCGACGCCAATGACCGGGGAAGCGGGCGTTTCAAGGGTGTTACTGGTGACGGTCAACCAGTTGCCCACGGACGAGGCGCTATAGGCCGAAGCCGCGAAATCGAAAGCGCTAGCGCTACTTGCTCCCGCAATCACTTGCGGAAGCGGCCCGGTGCCACCGCTCACCATGCTGAAGCTCAGCGGCGCGGCTTGCACAAAGCTTGTTCCGCCAATAGTCACAGCCACCGGAACAGTTACGCTACCGGTGGACGAGGAGAACACCAGACCCCCGACAAACGTTCCGGCAGTTGATCCGCCTCCCGGTAAGTTCTGCGGTACAACGCTGATTGTCACGAGCGATGGCGCGGTACCGGAGGCGGCTGAAACCTTCAAAAAGTTGGCGCTATTGAAAGTATTGGTGGTAACTGTCCAGTTGAGTGTTCCTGAGCCAGCATTGTTGATCTGGAGCACCTGCGGGCCGACGCTACCGCTCACTGACGTAGCGTAGCTCAGTCCCCCCGGTAGACTTGCAAAGGACGGCTGCGCGGCGGACACGACGTTGAGGGTGACGGGCACCGTTTCTGAAACACTGCCATAATACGAGGCGACCACAACCTGACCCGTGTAAGTTCCAGCACTTAGCGTGCTGGCCACAGCATTGTTGATCGAAACCAGGAATGAGGCTGGCGTTTCTATTACGTTGGTAGGGACTGTGAGCCAGTTGCCGCCAGATGAAGTCGATGCTGAGAACTTGAAATCAAAATTGCTGTTGTTAGCGGCAGCCACCGGCAGTATTTGAGGAAGAGGGCTTGGGCCGCCTTGCACCATCGTGAAAGACAAGGCGCTGTTCGGTTCAAATACCTGGGCCGCAAGTGGGGCAGCGGCGGCCGCCAGGATCACGATGCTTGACAAGATGGGGATGAGTAAGTGTTTTACTTTGTTTCGCCAACCAACAGATTCCCACGTAGTGTTGTCTATCTTACACATTGCCTACCTCCGAGTTCGCGAGATGAGTGTTCGCGAGGCTCCTACTCTCAATTGCGCAAAGAGAGCACAAAGGCCGTCAACATTTTCGAGGAATTCACGGGAAATTGCAATTGGTACTTTGTTACGAGTTAGTGAACTCGAACAAGAGACTGGTAATGGCTTGCCTGAGCTGAATCGCCAAGCGCGTTGTAAACAGCGACTAGATCTCTGAGGGCGGCATCACGCGATGGGGCCAGCGGCGCCGACGACTGCTTTTCGAGCGCGGCGAAGGCGTTCAGCAAAGGTTGTTCCGCCTCGCGGTAACGTTTCTGTTTCAGCAGAACCTCCCCCAAAAACGACTGAATAACGGGAACGCTCATGTTGCCCGGGCGCGGCGGGTGGGTGAGCGTGTAAAGCGCCCCACTCAGAAGCGGCTCGGCCTGGGCGTATTGTTGCTTCTTCATGAACACCTGGGCGTAGTGCGCCTTCACCATGGCGGTTTTGTGGTCGTTATCGCCGAATAGCTTACGGTCAATGGCCAAGGCATGCGCCAAGTGAGATTCGGCATCGTCTAAGCTGCCAGTCTTCAGTTCCAGCCTGCCGAGTGTGTCGAGAGTGACGGCAAATTGGTCAGCGTGGCCGGGAGACTGCTCTTGGTTTGCGAGCACCCGATGAAGAATCTGGGCCGCCTCATTAAACTTGCTCTGCTGAATCAAGATAGCGGCGAGAATCGCCATGTCTTGCAAGGTGTCGGGATTGTTTTCGCCATACCATTTGCTGTTAATGGCTACCGCCTGACGGAGCATTTTTTCGCTCAGTGGGTAATGCCCTTGCGTGGCTTCATCGGCGCCGATATTAGCCAGTTCGCTGCCTACGCGCACATAAGATTCGCCGTAAAGTTTTTGGTCCAGAGCCAGGTTACGGCGAGCCAACGCCTTGGCATCTTCGTACTGACCCGAAGCTGATTTGGCGTAAGCTAGGGTATGAAGGCCTTCCGAAAGCGCATATTCTCCTTCTTGACCAAGGGGCGGAATTCTGACGAGAGGTTCAAGAATGGCGATAGCATCCGCATAGGAACCTCGTTGCGCGAGAACTCGCGCCAGCACCGTCTTGGCGCTAATCAGAAACGGATCATTGGGGGGCAGGTGGGCAGCAAGGCTCAAGCCTTGACGGACGTAGCGGTCACCTTCGGCAAACTTTAGCTCGTCGGCATTGAGGCGGCCGAGATGGATGAGAGCCGCGGCGACTTTCATTTGGTTCACAACAGGCGCAGATTTCCATTTGTCGAGCGCTTTGCGTAGAAGCGGCTCCGCCTTATCAAAATTTCCCAAGCGACGATACATTTCTCCAACGGTCTGATCGATTTCGGCCTGAGTCTCTGAATCGGCGCGCGAGGCCTCGGCCTCGATTGTGGCGCGGTCGAGCAAGGTAAGGACGCGGAGATCTTGCTTGGGTCCAGCCATGGGATCGTCTCCGCCTAGCATGTTGAGCATCAGGCGCTGGGTCGCGGCCAAGCGAGTTCCTTCCGCCACGGCGCTGTTGCGCTCTTTAGCCAGGCGAAGAGTAAACCAAACGGCCATCGCAGAGAACAGAAAGAGCGCCACGGCTGCGGCGAGGACGGACGAGCGATGCCGCGTCAGAAATTTTTGGAGGCGATAGCGGCGAGACGGAGGCTGCGCTTCGAGCGGCTCGTTCCGGACGAAATGATCGATATCGCGACGCAGGGTTTCCACCGACCGATAGCGCTGGTCCGAATCGGCGTTCAGCGCTTTGCCGCAAATCTTGTCGAGCTCGCGCTGTTGGGATTTTCTGACGCCGGACACGCCGGCGAGCAACTGGCGGAGAATGATGCCCAACGAATAGACGTCGGTCGATTGGTCTACAACTCCGTGTTCGATCCACTCCGGAGCGGCGTAGGCGCGGCTCATAACGCGCAACTCAGGGCGCGTACGCTCTGCCATTTGCTCTGGGGCGTGCAACTCCTTGGCAATGCCGAAATCAAGCACTCTGGGTTGACCATTTTGGTCAACAAGGATGTTGGACGGCTTCAGGTCTCGATGAATGATTCCTTTGCCATGCAGATACTCGAGCACCTCACAGACGGCGCGAAATAGGTTGAGCCGGGTTTCCAGCGAAGAGCGACGGGTTTGACAATAGGCAACAAGGTGGGTACCTTGCACATACTCCATGACGAACCACGGAGTGCCATCGGAGAGGGCACCCGCATCATACTGGGCCACGATGCCAGGGTGGGCGAGCGAGGCATGCAATTTGATTTCGTGAGTAAAGCGATCACGCCGGGCAGGCGACATCAAAGCGCCGCCGGGGAGAAACTTCATAGCGACCTGTTTGCCGGTGTCTTTCCGTTCCGCCAGATAGACGACGCCCATGCCACCCTCGCCAATGAATTCGACAAGGCGATAGATGCCGACCTCGCTCATTTTCAGGGAATCGCCCGGCGGGCCAATGATTCGCAGTGCAATCGGCTCCAATCCAAGATCGAGAATAGAGTCGGCACGGCTGTTTTCGGCAAGCATTGAGCGGACTTGTGCCAGCAGGTCTTCGTCGCCATGACAAACAGCCGATAGAAACTCTGGCTGCGCATGGTCCGCGAGGGTCAACGCTTCATGAAAGATAGTTTGGATCTGTTCCCAGCGCGCGGGTTTCATGGGTACTTACAGAAGGGGCGGATTCTGGCCGCGAGCCAGGCTTTTGCCGCTTTCCAATCGCGTTCAACGAGTGATTCGGAGGCACCTAACGTTCCTGCGGTTTCTGAAACTGTCATCCCGCCGAAGAAGATGTTTTCGACGACTTGAGCCTGACGCGCGTTCATCAGTGCGAGTTCGTTGAGCGCTGCGTCAAGGTCGAGCAGTTCAGCGGCCATAGGAAGCGTGTGCTGTGCGTGGTCATCCAAACTCAGAACGATGACCGAGCCATCTCCGCCTCTTTTGCGCGCACCGCGGCGGCGAGCTTCTTCCACGAGTACCTGGCGCATGGCGTTGGCGGCAATGGCCTTGAAATGCGAGGTGGAGGTTTCGGCCAATTGTGGGAAGTTTTTGAGCTTGATCCATGCCTCGTCTACTAGCGCGGTGGAGCGAATCGTGGCGTTTGCTTCCGACAATCGGAGGGAGGAAGCGATACGTCTAAGTTCTTCATAAACAAGGCTGAATTTTTCGTCGAGATTGCGTTGATGGGTAGATAGTTCTTCAGAACCCATGGTGCTCTTCAGACCGTCCTGGCGATTTACTAAGTCAAACACAGTTAACTAAAGATCGTAGCAGAAAGTGCGGTTTTATGGGGCAGCCGGGAGCAGTCGAGCAGTCGCGGCAGGCGAAGGGTCGGGATAACTTCGAGTGCCGTCGCTGCCGTCGCTCAGTAGTTGGGGGCGGGCGATGGAGTGGTAATATTCGGCGTGGTTATCAGGCTTGCTCAAAATGAGGAAATGCTGAGAAGACTCCTGGCATCGTTGGCTCAGCGGTTTTCCTGGTTATCGCTCCCGGTTTCGTAGCTGGTTTGGTGCCATGGTGGATGTCCGGCTGGCGGTTCGGATCTCCTCTTTTCAGGGTGCCAGGTATTCATTTCGTGGAGGGATACTAGCAACGCTTGGGCGGACTCCGCTCCTGCCTTCCCGTCAATGACCGTAATCGATTTCTGGCCTTGCTTTCAGAGTAAGCCATACTTTTGCCGTCCGTGCTAAAAAACCGGCATGTTGCAGCTATCGTATTCAGGCCCCGCCTTCCATCGATAACAAGCACGCTCCGCCGTAATTTGGAAGCGGTCAAGCTTTCGATCACAACGCCCTGGAGCAAACGGTCCTATTGAAGGACACATTAATCGCTTAAAGGCGATCAAGCGGCAGATGTACGGGCATGCTCTCTCACCCACTTCGTCCGGGGCTTTTCATGCTCCTTAACGGAAGGTTTTGGTTTGATGTGGGCTACTACCCCGTGTTGGCGGTGGATTTTGCGGAATAGCCTTCACATTTCAGAACCTCCACTTCGTTCACAAATGCTAAGACCGTGCCCGAAGCAAGTTCGACTCTGAATATGACTTGAAACAATTCCGGCAACGACCTCAGTTGAGAGCCAAACTTCGAGACTATCGAATCGCACAAAGTGGTCCTATCGGGCCATATGAGACGTTCACAAACCCCTTGCGTAGCACGTCCATGGCTGCTCTCGAAAACCGTGTGAACGCTTCGAGCGTCCTGGCGGCGGCTCATCAATACATGGACAACCCGCCGGTACTGATCCGAATGTTTATCGTGGACATCTGGCCGTATGCCGCCCTCAAAAGCTCTATATTTCTCGTGCTTCGCCGACAATAGGTCTGGGGCATCCAGGCGGGGCGAGCCTAACAAAATCAAATTTTGTTTTTTCTCAGGCGGATGAACGTCCGCACTCAATACCGCCTTCTTTACCCCGTCGCCCACAAAGTAATTTTGGAGCGCGATTGCGCCCCGCATCTCCCCACTTGATATGTAGTGCATGCTCGGCGTCAAATCATCGCCAGAACAGTTCATAAGCTTGGCAATCTTTGATTTCTCTTCAACCTTGTTGACTCGTGTGTCACGAATGTACACGGTTTTTTGACGAAAAAATAACCGCTCATACGTGTGAATGACAATCTCGCCCGGGTGTTCAGTGTGGGGTGCCCAAACCACACTCCGATTCAAAGAGTCAGCCGGTTCTAGACGGTACGGCTTGCCCGGAGGAATTTGAAATTCAAGTAGATTTCCGCCAGGAAGATGAAACAGCTTGCCCTTTAGGGCTTGGCGTAGTAAGGAGATGCGAATGCGCACGTCATCTTTTGAATCGTTTGGCCGGACCGGAAGATTCGTGGCTTCAACTTCATTCATATAAGCGTCCGCGAGAACGATAAACGTATCGACTACTAGTTGAGAAACGTGCTGGTCATGAACGTAATGCAGCTTACGTTTGGCTTGGGCTTTGATGTCGAGATCGAATTCCGGCACCGACATACAACAACGTTACACTAACGTTCCCCAAAACTTATCGGGTTATGCCATAGCAACTTTCCTAGTTGTTAGATAAGTGGTTTCATAGTTTCAACGAAACTCGCAGGAACGAAGTCTATGCTTTCAACCGCAAGACATCTATAAATTCCTGCCACCCGAAGTTCTCCGTTCGATCTTCGCTCTTTAATCTTGGAAAAGTAAGCGGAAAGTGAAGAGGAGAATGTCATGCTTTTAGAGATTCGTGATCCCCAGTTCGAGCTCTCATCCGAGCTCACTGTGCCAGCTAAAGAAAACGGGTTTGACAAGGGCGAGCGATCGTCTGAATCGTCCACCACCCAGAACGCCTCGGAACAACAGGCCGCGTCCGACGCGGCTGCTGTTTATGCTCATTGGTTAAGCTGACACATCAAGTTAAGGACACTGGAGCGTGGGCGGACTTTGACGAGCACTTCTAAGACGTGCTCGTTCCATGTGGCTCAGTTCGCCCTCAGGTCAATTCGGACAGATCGAACTAATCGAGATGGTCAACACGTCCTTAGCGGCGAGTCGGGAAACTCGTACCGCCTAGCCGATTGACCGGAAAGCTCATGGGAAGAATTCCAGCCGCGAAACGGCTAAGAACGTTCAAGAGAGAGAGCAGTTATATGCCAGATTGGGCCGTAGTGTATTGCTTCGGGCTGTTGGGCAGTCTCGCGTCTTTCATTTTCGGCGTGCTATCTGCTTACGAAAACAGCGGGCTGCCGAGAAATTGGCGTGCGCCGCTTTACGTCACGTTGAAATTAGCTGTGGTCTTCTGCGCTGCTGCCGTTCCGGTTTTGCACGACATCCCTCGACAGAATCACTTGCTTGCGGTGGAACTCGGTTTAGGTGGCGAATTGATATTACGAAAGCTGGCGGACGTCGTAAGAAACTAACCGTGAGAGTGGAATGCGCTTTAGCCGTTGAGGTGATCTACTCAGAAAGGGAAGGTACGAAGGCCACTAATCAGAACACGAAGCTTACCTTTTGGCCGCCGCCGCGTAATAGCGAAATAGGCGGTGACAAACAGGAAAGCCGCGTAAAGCCAGCCCAGGGTTTTTATTAGACCAAGCATTGTCAACAATGATACCGAAGCCAAGCTGAGCGAACAAGCCCTAGACTTTGTATCAACCATGAGAACCCATGCAATCGCCCAACATAAACCATTGATAGTTAAGACATCCGATGGATGTCGGGAGTGCTGCGTTCTTGGGTGTCCGGGAGCAAGCGGGGCAGAAAACCGGCCCATTCGGGGTATGACTCCTTTAGCGCGCCAGCAGGTTAGGTTGGTTTGCTTGGCGAACGTAAGGCGAAGTTGATGTAATTGTAGTCAGATAAAATCAGTTATCTGATTCCATGCTACTATGTTCCCTATGGAACAAATCGCGAACCCTCCGGACAGGGAGGACGGCCTTCCAGCCCTCTTGACCCAGGAAACCGAGCTGGAAGCGGGCACAGCGAACGCCGTCGCCGTCATTCCCGCCGCCTCCCGCGTGGCTCTGACTTTGCCGCCGATCCTAGCTGGTTCCTTCACGCCCGAGATCCGCAGCCGCGTCGAACACTTCTACTCCTCGATCTACGAAATCTTCGAGCGCTGGATGAACCGCCCCAAGAGTCTCCACACCCGCCGCTCGTACCGCGATGGGGTTCTGTCCTTTGTACGGCACCGCGGGATTGTGTGGCCGCAAGAGGCGGCAGCGCTCCTGACCATCTCGGTGGCCGACGTGCAAACGTACCGCGACGTCCTGGCCGCCATCGGCGCCGCACCCAAAACCATCAACCACCGGGTTTCGGCACTCTCCTCCTTTTACAAGTACCTGGCGCTGTCGGCCGCCGAGCTGCGCCTGCCGATCCTGGTTCCCAACCCGGCGCATTCGCAATTCATCGCGCGCGAGTCCTCCGATCCGCGTGAAGAAACGCTTTCCTTGCCGGCGGCGCGCGCCCGGCAACTGCTGAACTTGCCGGCGGGCGATTCGGTATTGGCGCATCGCGACCGCGCGATCGTGAAGCTCTACCTCTATAGCGGCATCCGCCTGGCCACCGGCTGCTCTCTCCTGGTGGAAGACTTTCGGCAAGAGGGCGAAGAGGCCACTCTGCGTTTGCGCGAAAAAGGCGACAAGCGCCGGACGATTGGTCTGCACTACGCCGCCGCCCAGGCGATCCACGAGTACATCCAGCGCGCCGAAATCTCCAGTGGCCCGCTCTTTCGGCCGCGCCGGCATTCCCACACCGAGGAATTGGCGGCGACCGCCATGGAGCCGCGTACCATGTGGACCATCCTCAAGGAATATTTGAGCAAGCTGCCCAACGCACTCCGCGAACGGGAATTGCCGGACGGAAACAAGGTGATGGAATGTGTCTACACGCCGCATTCTCTGCGCGCCACAGCCGCGACGCTGTTGCTCGACTCCGGCGTGGACATCATGGAGGTCAAAGAACTGCTCGGCCACCGCCACGTAACAACCACCCAGATTTACGACAAACGCCGGCGGGCCGCGCGCGAAGGCGCTTCCCATAAAATGCCGCTGTGAAGCACCCGATGGTACGCTGACGGTCAACGACGGTCAACGCATGGAAGCTGATAATCCAAAGCCCGTTCTTCCGGACTCTTACTCGGCTCTTGTCGCTGAGATCAAGGAGCGGATTCGATCATCCCAATATGCCGCGCTGCGAGCGGTAAACCGAGAGCTGATTAATCTGTATTGGGACATCGGCCGGCTGATCGTTGACCGCCAGGCCGGAGAAACATGGGGCCGCTCGATCGTCGAGAATCTGGCCCGGGATCTGAAGGCTGAATTTGCGGGCATCTCGGGTTTTTCCGTTCCCAACCTCTATCGGATGCGGCAGTTCTATGAAGCCTACCCGAATGACGAACTTTTCTCACCATTGGTGAGAGAAATAAGCTGGACGAAGAATATCGTGATCTTAGATCAGTGCAAAGAGCCCCCCGAACGCGAGTTCTACCTTCGCCGGACAAAGCAGTTCGGCTGGTCGAAGAACGTTTTGATCCACCAGATTGAGAACCAAACGTACCAAAAGACGGCACTGAACCAAACCAATTTCGACGAAACGCTGCCTACGGAGATCAGAAACCAAGCAAAGTTGGCGGTAAAAGACGAGTACACGTTCGACTTCCTGGAGCTGGGCGACGAGCATTCCGAGCGTCAATTGGAACAGGCGATTCTCGCGCGGGTGGAGCCTTTTCTGCGGGAGATGGGAGGCGTCTTCGCCTTCATCGGCAGCCAATATCGCTTGGAAGTTGGCGGGAAGGAATACTTTGTCGATCTCTTGCTGTTCCATCGACGTCTGAAATGTCTCGTAGCTTTGGAACTAAAAGTTGGCGAATTCTTGCCGGAGCACGTCGGCAAGATGCAGTTCTATCTGGCTGTTTTAGATGACACAGTGAGGATTGAAGGTGAGAGCCCATCCATTGGCATCCTGATCTGCAAATCTAAGAATCGCACCATCGTCGAATACGCCCTGAAGATCGCAACGAAGCCCATCGGAGTGGCAACGTATCGAATGGTGAAGGTGTTGCCACCTGAACTTAAGTCCGAACTTCCGGATCCGGATGACTTCGCGCGCTTGCTCGAATAACGTGAACATGCTGGATGACCTAGCTATATGCCGAACCTGATAGATGTCTTCCCGGATGCAAAGACACTACTCGCCCTGGAGCCCGAGGAACTGGGAGACGTTCTATTCGAGGTAATCCACGGACGCATCCAAACCGTTGAAGGCTGGTTCGGGCTACTTGCAATTGTCAGGTCACTGGACGCCCATAACACGCCCGAGATGGCATCTCCAATGCACCCACCTTCAGAAGTGTAAGGTGGAACCCTTGCCGTCAATGAGGAGTGATCCGGGACGTCTGCGCAATTTCAAACTTGCCTCGGGAGCAAAAGGCTTGCACGATATGGTCGCACGTTATAGGCGCAGCAACACTCATTATTGACAATGATCGTTCGTAGCCCCGGTTGAACGCACTGAGGATAGGAAATGCAAATGTGTGGCCGCCGGCTACGACACCGTGACCTCGCAAGAAAATATAATTGGAAGACATCGCAACCTCAAAACCTTGAACCGCTACCCTCATTTGGCTCTTTACCCGAACTGCCTGCAACAGCGATATGATGCACACGGTGATACGGTTGGCGAGTTCTTCCTCGATTTGCTCAAGGCCAACTTGAACGAGAACGTCATTGAACGAAGCGTGCAAGTCCGTCGAGGTTAATGCGGGGACTTCAATGTTTCCAATTGGATTGATTCGATTGGGAAGGAGAGCAGACTGCCAAAGAGCAACATACTTCTGTAGCAGTCCGCGATCCCTTTCGCGATGAGCAATGAAGTCTCCAAATTCGCGAACCGCTGAATCTTGTGAGGCATGCCTTCTCAAAAGCATGAGCAACGCCAAAACATCAAGTTCCGTGAACGCGTCAGAGCGCACACAAGACAAAGCCTCTTCGATGAGAAAATGCTCCTTACCATCGATGTTCATGAATTAAGAACCGTGATAGGCGACATTTATAAAGTTGTTCAGGCGGATCAACCCTAGAAACTAGCGGCAACTTGGGGCTTAATCACCGGCGCGAGCGGCAGAGGGCCGTAATTAGCCCTCGTCGTACTCAGACTAACGGCCTCGCCGGAAAATCTGCCGCGCCGTCCATCCCGGAAATAGAGATAGCCGTGACCGAATGCGGGAGCCCCTTGAAAGGCAGCGTTCCTGGCCAACCTGACGGTGTAAATCCTTGGTTGGAAATCTTCGCAAATGAAAAGCTGCACGTGAGCCCGGCACTCCTCGTTCGTAATATCGGCACACAGCGCGTGCCCAACCCATCCATCGGGGCGGGCACCGTCGAGCATTTCCCCGATCAGTGGCAGCCGACGTTCCCCGACAAATTGATTGGCGTGATCGACGTCCGCCGTTTCGTCTATGATGAACCGCCGGATGTCCGCGAATGTCGATTCATCTCCGGTCACCCCAGGAAACTGCGTTAGAAAGTAATGAAACCCGATTTTTGCGACCGCTCGGAAGTATCGGTTCGTTAAGGAGAACTTTACCGCTGCGCCGGCGGGATAGTTGTCCGACGCCTGAGTCCGTTCGCCGAAGCTGATCGTCGGCGACGCCGCTTTCAGCAACGGCTCAATCCACACTCGCTCTTCCGGTCCGTAGAGGACATGCATGTCATAGGGGGGCACTACGCCAAGATTCTTAAACGCCGCGCGCAACTGTTCCGGGCTGATGCCCTCACAGATAGGGAGATGATGACTTTTCCCTCCTGGCTGCTCGATAAAAACCAGCTGGCATAGCTGGCGGAAGACGCCGTTATCGCATTCGAGCAGAACCTCGAACCCTAACTTCGGATCGAAGACTCCGATCTCTAAACGCCGACCTTTTGCACTTCCCCTATAGAAGGAATTCACCGGATCATGAGTCATGCGGCCCTGTACTCCATAGAACCTTCGTATGAAGGCTTCGGGGCCGCATCGCGTCAGTTGTTCATCCAACACGCCCAGGCGCTCGTTGTTGCATTTTCGGCAGATACGATCAACAAGCTGAGGTGCGTTTTCAAATTCTCCAAACGCCGCCGGGAGCGGATGTTCGAGGGAATCTGCGATCTCTTGACAATAAATGCAGGTAGACATGATGAAACGCATCTCGGTTCAACGCTTCTTGATCACCCTTACCAACCGCTGTGTCTCGACAAAAAGCAGCAACTCGTCGTCCTGCGTGATCGGACGCGCGTGCATTGTATCCAGCCGGACCAAATACAACCTCTGGAGAGACTCCCGCAAGCTCTCGCCGCGCACGAAGAATGCCGCAAAGACTTCGCGCCAGTTATCGCCCTTGCAGATCACGCGTTCGTAGTCACTAAAATCCGCGTAGGCGATTAAAGGCCAGTCCTTGCCCCCCGCCTGCTGGGCCTTGAGTTTCTTCTCCCGCCATTGTTCATAAAGGCCATTCGGAAGACGCCGTTTGTGCCAATCCACGCCAAAAGCTCCCGTCATCGCCTCGTCGATGAATTTGCGCAACTGCGTTTCTAGCCGAAGCAACAAGTCGTGCGCCTCATTTGTCCGCACGAGACCCCTCTCTTCCTCTTCGTCCTCCGATGAACCGATGGGCGAGCCATAACGATCGATCAACGCTGGTGGTTCACACCGCAGCCCAGCAATATTCACACTCTGCTCGAAGGCTGGCGCAGGGAAGTCGGTCAGGGCCTGATTGAACCCAAGGCCAGCGTAGAATTCCGACCGAACGGCCAAGTCCGTAAAGATGTCCTTCGGCCAAGTGATCGTGTCGCGCCAGTCTCCGAGGTCAACGCGTAGCGCCGCCGTCATGCTTTCGTCGAACAAGGCGGCGTTTTGCAGCGCGGCTCCAATGCCCTGCAGCTCTACAAAGCCCTTGATGGAACGCATCTGTTCCTGCATGTCGAGCCACGGCGTTTGCATGCTTGCCATTGCGCGCTGCAGACTTGATTCCTGCTCTGCGAAACGCGCGATTACGTCTTTCATCGGGTCCACCCGGAACTGTTCCAGCAATAGCGCCGTCTCGGCTACATCCGGCAGGCGGAAGCGCTCCGTATAGCCCGCAATCGCACGCTGTGCCACTTCGATTTGGTGCTGTACTGGCGAATGAAAATCAAAGATAGCTGCGCGATGCATCTCCTCTATCGGAGAGTGAAAGTTAACGAGCGTCGCTTGGCGCAGTTCCTCCATCGGCCCAAGGGAGGCCCTCATCAAGGCCTCGTGCTGTTTCCGCACCTCTTCCGTAGGCCCAAAAACCCCGCGCATCGTGGCTTCACTCGCACGGATGCTTTCCATCATTCGCTTAATTCCGGGGTTCTCATAGATGTGGCGCAGCGACTCAAACGCCTGCGTGGACGCCCGCACGATCTCGGCATAACGAAACGTGTCGAGGGACTTCTCCATATCTAAAATGGCCTTCATCGTGTTTTCATCGGACATACTTGCAGCTCCTTTCCAATCCGCAACTCGGTTAGTTAGCAATATTGTCGGCTCTACGGCCGTTTTCGAGACTTCGCGATGTATTCGAGAATATCGATTATCGGTTTATCAGCGAGTTCATCTGGGATATTATTCGCGAGCGTACCCTTCGGAATTCTGATTGCAGGCCCCACATCCGCATCCTGCTCTTCGAGGTTGGCTATGTTTAAGGCTAGGCTGAGTGCCACTATCTTCGCTTGTGGCAAGGCCATTCTGACACAGCCGTACTCGTCAGCGCGTATGTGGATTTCGGCTTCACTCTCTGTTTTCACCAGAGTTGCGAAAACCAGTGAAAGGTCAAGCTTCGTAAATTCGAGACTCACATGATTTGCATATGATGCTGTAAATCCGTCAAGTCTTCGGCTGGGGTCCATTATTTTGGGCTTGTTCATGTTATTCGCCGACATATTTACTTTTCTTTCTTAGCTGGCCTGTAGAGGTGTCATTATGGACTTTACGTTTGTTATAGAGGCGGATGCCGAGCTAACGGGCTTACGCGGTGGCAGGTTCGTCATCTCTGCACTCAACCCCGCATTTATTGGTACGACATCGGCGCTCGCCATAAGAATCTCAGCGCAGGGCGCTGTATCCGGCATAGGTTTAGGCTGACGTTCATCAAACTCTCCAGCGCGATCTTCGGCGTCGAAACTTAGAGCACCTAAGCTAGTGGACGAAAGTCCAGGATTAGTGCGTGGAGTACCACTTACCCAGTCGATCAATTCGGTAAATGGAACAAATCTGACAACAAGAGCGACATCGAAGGCAGCTGCTATGCGCTTCAGCGTTGTTAATGTTGGTTTTCCATACTCTGGAGATTCGAGCCGTGAGATAGCGTTTTGCGGCATTCCCGTCTCCTTTGCTAGCCGTTCTTGGCTCCAGTCAAGGCGGTCGCGGGTTGCCCGAATCTGATAAGCGATTCCTTTTGCAAGATGCGAATCAACGAATTGCGACCGCTTTTGCTTTCCCTTTCTTAACCTCGCTATTAGACTCATTCGAGAATTTAAATTCATGAACCGTAGATTCTCCTTTTTCTAACAATCCCTTGCGTCTACGAGCTTCTTTCTTGCCAAGCTTGTCATTCGTAACCTTCTTGTTTCCGCCAAGTAGAAAAGTGTAGGAAAAACGCTTGCCGACTGGCCAGAATGTTCCGTAAATCCTGACGGTAAGGTTTAGCGATGAGACCCTGAATCGAATCTCCGAAAGGCCCTCGCCAAGGTGTTCAAATTGAGGGTACTTCCATTGATCAAGGCGAACATGCTGCAAGTAGCCAATCGTGTCACGAGTCTCGTCTTGTTCATCCTCCGATAAAGCGTCAAACCATTCTTGAACCGTTCGGCCTTCCGCACGTGTCATATAGCCGTAAAAGTTCCAAGACACGGTGTCGCTAACCATAGATTATCACAAAAATAAGATATCTCAATAAAAAGATACCACCTCGGGCAGAAATAGGGAAGTCTGGGCGGGATTTCCTCGCTACGGGGCCGAAAGCTGCCAGCGTCGTCAGACAGAGGTTCCCCATTGTATGCTTTTAGGGTGACAGACCGACCTGATTGGACGAGGCCCGACATGGCGCTTAGGATCCATCAAAGTCTGACTAGGCACAGGCTTCAGGAGATCAAGTCGTTCATTACGCACAGCCGCCAAGGAATGACGGCAATGTGGAAGAAATTCTCTGGAAAACATGACAAGCTGATCGCCGGCTGGCCTGAGGACGCGATCGCCGATTACATCGATCACATCTACGACGACATAGCGATGCTGCGCGACGAATCGCCCCAGCTCCTGCGGCACGCGCACTGCATGATTGTCTACGGCACGTTCGAGAACAGCATTGGGAGCCTCTGCCGAGTAGTTCACCTTGACGGCAAGATCACCAAACCGCTGCCGAACAGTTTGCACATGTCTGACGTGAAGGGTTACCTGCGCCCACACATCAAGACGCAACCAACGCCGTTCGCCAAAGATTGGGACTGGATGGACGAGTTCCGCATCATTCGAAACTGGATGGCACATAACGGGGGGAAAGTTCAACAGGACGGCGATAACTGGGTGAACGCCAAGAAATTCCGCCGACGGAACCGCGGTCTAATCAAGTTCGCCCGCTTCGACGAGATCATCGTCGAAGAAGAGCTGGTTGACCGCGCCCTCGAAAAGGCGACTCGCGCGACCACGACAATCGAGAAGGCCGTGGAGTGCCTTTACGTTAAACCTAAGTGATGTACACGGGGAGAGCAACGGGGCATTATGTTGCGCACTCCATAACGTTCCATTGATTCCCAACACTCAATACAATTAAGACGCTCTATGCCCGCTACAGTTTTTTTCTCCTGGCAATCGGACACACTTGCAACGAACGGCAAGAACTTTATTGAAAGAGTCCTTGAAAAAGGGAGCAACGGGGCAGAAAACCGGTGTAAGGGCTACCAAGCACATCCAAACGAAAACCTCCGTTAAGGTTTTGGCCAAAGATGCACGCCGCCTAAGTCCTTGATTCTCTGAGCTAAATTTAGATTAGTTGATTAGCTTGGTCGCCGTCTTTGAAACTGCGCGCAAAGTTTGTTCGCGTCGGTGGATCTGCTTTATATAGAATCAATAACTTGCCAGAAGTGTGTAGGCGCTAACAGGGGTTTTCGTTTGGATGTGGCTACTACCCCCATGACCCGTCCGGTGGCATCTCGTTGATTGACCAATGATATAATCTCGAAACGATTCAAATCACCAAATACGATTTATCAAGTCATCTTTTTGCTAGTCACGAGACTGGCAGGCCGTGAGACCCGAGTCAGTGACGGCTAATGTTTGACGCTTGCGGCTCTGATTTGGAAAGTGGTGCTTTTGCTTGTTAAGTCGTCACGCTTGAATGAGAGGAACAAATGTCTGAACGGGTCTGCGACGTATGCGGCAAGAAGAAAGATATGGCGGGAGGAAAGACATGCCAAAAGAGCCACTTTATCTGTAAGAGCTGCGTCTACAGCGGGGTTATCGTCATTTCGGAGAAAAAGTACTGCCCCCTCGACAAATCGCCATTGCGATGATGCTTATGCAATGTTAAGAGCCCGGTCGACTCGATTGTGGATTTCTCACTATGTCCGATCCATTTAAACTCTTCTTCAGGTTGCTGCTCTTATTGTTTAAGATCCTTGGTTACACAATCTCGTCCGGCGCACAGGCTTTGTGGTATGTGGCACACGGCAAGAGAGAACTTGTGGGCGGCTCGATCGGCTACCTAGGGCGCGATATCACCAACGCGATTGCAGAAGTTTTTCGTCAATGACTTTGTCAATGGCTGGTTCCGTTTTCGAGTTAGCATTACATATCTGGAAAACATAAGGAGGAGGACATGGGGCTTGTAGATCAGGTTGAGATTGGCAATCCAACCCAGCCGCATTGCGCGACTGTACTTTTGCTTGATATATCAGGATCAATGGCCGGGGAAAAGATAGCGCTGCTGAATGAAGCATTGAAAAGCTTCAAAGAAGAGACTCTCAAGGATGATCTTGCCCGCAAGCGGATGGATCTGGCCGTGATCACGTTTGGTGGATCGGTCCAACTCAGACAGGACTTTTGCTCTATTGAAGACTTTGAACCACCGGTGTTGTCGGCCGGCGGCGGAACGCCGCTTGGAGAGGCAATTCTGAAAGCGGCAGTCATATTGGAGGAACGTAAGCGGCAGTACAAGCACCAAGGCATCGACTACTACCGCCCGTGGATCTTCCTGCTAACTGACGGTGCACCGACGGATATGGAACCGGGGGACATAACTTGGAACCAAGTCGCGGCTTGTGTGAATGAAGGTGAGACCGGCAAGAAATTCCTTTTCTTTGCGGTGGCAGTGGAGCCAGCGGATACTAGAACTCTGGCGCAAATTGCACCTCAATCCCGCCCACCTGTAAAACTCATCGGAACCAAGTTTGCAAAGATGTTCGATTGGCTATCCAAAAGCCAGGCAAAGGTTTCCGCATCCAAGATCGGCGAAAACGTCGCCCTCGAGAATCCCGTGGCAGCTGGGTGGGCAGAAGTCTCTTCGTAAGTCCAGACCGCGATATGACTGCGCAAAAGGCCAATGGCGCTGTGCGATCTAGAGTTTTTGGGTCGTCGGTAATCGGACCGATGCATCTCCACAATGAGATTCCGTGCCAGGATGCTTGCGCTTATGCGGCTACGGCTGCGAACGTGATCGTGATCGCCGTCGCGGACGGACTGGGAAGCGCGGCTAGAAGCGATACAGGGGCAAATCTGGCGGTCACCTCGGCACTCCGTTTCTGTATGGCGTCATTGCAATCGGGCTCGTTCGAAGAGGGGGTGCCTGAAAGGATTGTCAGAAGCGCCGCCGCCCATGCACGACAGGAGCTCGAACGGCTCACGCAGGAAGAATCCTACAACCTGCGCGATTTGGGCTGTACTTTGATTGTCGCCGTCGCGACGGGGCAACAATTTGCTATCGCTCATATTGGCGATGGAGCGGTAGTCGGAAAGATCGACGGTGCCCTGTGTCTCCTCTCCTCGCCTGGAGAGTCCGAATATACAAACGAAGTAGTGCCAATTACTAGTGCGGACTGGCAGAACTCTCTGCGTGTAACATCGGGTGAATCTTCGGTCTGCGGTATTGCCGTATTTACCGATGGCTGCCAACGCGCGGCGTTTCGCAAAGCGGAGGACTCTCTCGTGCCCTTCGAGCGATTCTTCAACCCGGTGTTTGACTACGCGCACAACGCCACCGATGCAACAGCGGGCGCTAGCGAAATCGCGGCACTGCTGGCGTCGGCCAAGCTCTGCGAACACTCGGATGACGACAAGACTTTGGTGGTCGGCGTCATCGAAACGGATTGAACGGAAATGGCCATGCTCGCTTACTTGGACGATGGGCGCAGCGTCTCCCTCAACACTGAGATAGGCCGAGGTGCGGAGGGGGCGATTTATGCTTCTCCAAGAGATCCACTCGAATGCGCAAAGATCTATCTGAAGCCTATATCCGCCGAATCACTGAAGAAGCTAACCTTGATGGTTGCCAATCCGCCGCCCGATCCGACCTACAAGCTGCGGATGCACAGATCAATCTGCTGGCCCACCGCTCTCCTTTATACCTCTCCATCCAAGGCGGTCCTCGCTGGCTTCTTGATGCCAAAGCTGGATCTTAAGAGCTTTTGGAAGGCACTGCTGTTTATGGACCCTCAGGATCGCACGGCAAGATTCGGAGGGGGATTCACCTGGAAGCACCTCGTAACCTCAGCGACTAATATAGCGAGCGCGGTTGCGGCTATTCACGAGCAGGGTTACTGTATCGGCGACTTGAACGAGAGCAACGTCCTCATCGCACCGAATGCGCTCGCCTCGGTGATCGATTGCGATTCGTTTCAAGTGAGGGATTCAGTTGCTGGAAAGACTTATCGTTCGCCAGTGGGCAAGCCCGAGTACACGGCCCCGGAACTGACTGGGAAGCGATTCGAGGACGTGGACAGGACGATTGCTAGTGATTCCTTCGCGCTAGCAGTCCTGCTATTCCAATTGCTGATGCAAGGTACGCATCCCTTTCAAGCCAAGGGGCGTCTTGTAGAAGACGCGTCGTCTACCGAAGCCAAGATCTTGCTCGGGCATTTCCCTTATGGTTCGCGAGGCAAGGAGATTGCGCCGCCGGATCATGCGCCGCCCTTCGAAATATTGCATCCAGAGATACGGAAGCTATTCGAGCGGTGCTTCAAAACAGGTCACGCGAGACCCGATCAACGTCCGACAGCTCGCGAGTGGTTTTTAGTACTTCGGAGCCTCGATAGCACTTTCCGCCAATGCGCAGCTAACGCCAACCATCTCTACTTTGACCATTTGCGGTGCTGCCCCTGGTGCGAGATTGAGTCGAGACGGGGACGCGATCCGTTTCCGAGCCCGGTTGGACAGCAGGTAGCGCTCGATGACAGCGCAAATTTGTTAGACAGCCTCGAAAAACGTTTGGGGTATCTGCACCCTTATATAGTCATGGCCTTTGCTGACGGTGTTCTGACCAGCGAAGAAGAGAGCCAATTAATGGCGCTCGGGAAGAAGCTCCAAATTCCCCCGAAAGAGATCGATAAGTCTATTCAAGCTGAAGCCGTAAAGGTGCAGGGAAAAAGAGGCAAGGCGCCTGGCAGCCCGGAAATAACAGTCTCCCGGACAAGTTTCGAATTCAATGACATTCGTCAGGGCACATCGCTAACCGGTCGTTACACCATTACAAACAGCGGAGGAGGCACACTCACCGGGGCGATAAGGTCAACCAAGTCTTGGGCCGCCCCGTCGCAAGGTGCCATCGATGCGTCCCGTCATATTCAGGAACATACTTTCATCGTGGATACCGCCAAGTTGACTCTTGGCACAAGAAATCACGCCGCGATTGAAATTACAAGTAATGCGGGTAGTGCGCGGATCGATATCTCGGTATCGGTCGAGTTGGAAAAGGTCGCCCTTTTGCGTTGGAGAAAGCAACTATTCTGGGCCGGAATACCTTCTGGACTGATTGTGGGTCTGGGAATCTACTTTCTGATGCCGCCTGCTTTTTCGAACTCTGTTACGCGAATTGCTGGAATAGTCGGCTGGATTGCACTGGTGGTTGTTTGCGCGGTCGCTGGCAAGTGGGGCGGAGCCATCGGAGGCTTCTTCCTAGCCTGGCTAATTCAAGCTGTTTCTGTGCGCTCCACGATGCTTGGGTTCTCCGCAGTTGCGTGGGCCGAGATTGTGTCCGCATTCCTGTTCTTCTGGGCCAAGCCCCTGCTTATCGCAAGACTCACCGGAAACAGGAACACGAGAACATGGGCGGCAGCGAGTGGCATCATCGTCGTCCTTATACTCATCGGAACCGGAGTTGCAGTCCAGCGGAGTATCCCGCAACCTGTGAATCTGGGACCAACGTCATTGCCCTTGGAAGACACACTCGCCGGCAGTACGGTGGGTGCAGCATCCGGCGTTCAGTGGGCGAACGAAATCGGAAATCGGGGCGCTGTCTTTTCGGCGGCCAACGCAAGTCGCATCGAATATCCAGGAATAATACCCCCTGAAGGAACTTTGGAGTTCTGGATCAAGGTGAATGGCGGATACCACTATCAAAACTTCCAACTCCAAACCAACCAAGATAGCGCCTTGGTCTTTTCCAGCGATGCTCAAGGTGGCGATGTTATTTGGCCAGGAACTACAAAATTCTCGGTATCGCGTGACGGGATCTTGTCTTACTGGATGGCTACCAGCAAGTATGATAAGCCCCACGCTGTTCCGACAAACACACGAAAGACTAAGTTTCGTTTCGGAGAATGGCATGCTATTGGCCTCAGCTACGGGAGGCAAGGGCAATATATTATGCTCGACGGGAAGGTCATGGCATCTTCGCCTGACCGCACTCAGACTTTCGGCGCGGCAGGTAACCATCTGGAACCTCTTGATATTCCCACAATTGGCGAAACCGTTTCCCACTTCTGGGCGCGTCATCGCTTCGAGGGCGGCTTCGACGGGTCCCTCGCGGCATTCCGTGTCTCTGCTAGGCAAAACGACTGGCTACTAGCACAAGGCATAAAGCGCGGAAAGCCGCCTAATGTTGTCGACGCCAATGAGACTCACCCGACACTACCATATCGCACGGGGCTCACTCAAACTTCGGAACAATTGCTCCAAACGGCCGAAGCGCTCTTTGCTCGGCGTCAATACAATGATGCCCTCACAGCTTCTAATAAAGTGCTTGAGGTGGAACCGCGTAATCAGGCGGCACTACAGTTGCGCTCACGAATTGGTCAGACAATGGAGGTATTGGGTATCGAACCGCAGGGCTCCAGCCGCTCCTCTCCAACACAACCCGCAGTCGACTGCGAAACCTTGTATCTTCGACTGTACAATGTAGACGATCAACTACAAGCATCCATTACGAATGTGGCAGTAAATTCCGAGACGATCCTTTCAGCGTCAGAGCGAGAGGACACTGGCTTTGTGGACATAGGATCACGCACTCGGCCCGGGATTAATTCTCTTTCGCTGAAGTTGACCAACTATAGAGGAGGATATACATATGGGTATCAACTTCGTAGTAAGTCACGAATTATAGATCAGATGTCGTGCGGTAGCGTTGGCGTAGTCGGCTGCAACAACAATGACTTTAGGCTAGGAGTTGTATTCACGCATACTTTCAGCTTCCAGTGCGCAGATACCAGTAAAGCCGGAGCATCCGAAACGGACACTCGACCGCAGTCAGTATATCGTGTCGGTGCTGGGGTCTCGGCCCCGTCGGTCCTGTATAAGCAGGAGCCAACATATACTGACGAGGCTCGGGCGGCCAAGGTGAGTGGAACCGTGTTACTGTATGTGGAAGTCGACTCAACTGGTCGTCCTCGCAATGTCAAAGTGCTCCGTGGTCTCGGCCTTGGATTGGATGAACGAGCTATAGAGGCGGTCAGTAAGTGGCGCTTTCGTCCAGGGCAAAAGGGTGGCCAGCCGGTAACTGTCGCGGCGGAGATTGCTGTTGATTTCCGGCTATTGTAGCCAGGCGTACTTGTGTGACGAGCAGTAGTCGGCTGGGAAGGTCGGTTTTGATGATCATACTGAATGAGCACGGAACGGCGTCGAGGCGCCTGCTTCAACTAGTCCTAGCGGCGGTATTGTTTTCCGCCTTTCATTTGGACGGATTTCAGAAGGCTAGGCTCTCCGAGGCCCAAATTGACAAGCTGGTGGCTATCGGAACGCCCGACGATGTTATCGCTGGAGAGATCCAGGGCCGCGGACTGGACTTCGCGCCAACAGAGAATATAGTTAGGGACTTCGAGCATCGCGGCGCCGGTCCGCGGACGCTCGCTGCAATCCGGGAGTTGGTTCAAGGAACACAACGTTTCAAGACCTCGGGAGACGCCGTCACTAAAATTTGGGAAGGTGATGTTGTAGCCCCTCGATGGACCAGCCACGAGAAGTTCTTCCTTACAAAAGAAGGCACGCAAATTAGTGGCTACTACGTGTCCGAGCCTAATGATCCCTCAGCCTTGGGGAACCTGGACGAGGTGGTTGGCACAGTTAGTTCGGACGGCAGAATTCGCATCCTTAGTGACGGTGGGTTCATTTGGAAGGGGCAATTGTTATCTCCGGAAGACATTGAGGGCAAGCGGCCTAATGGCTCCGAAGGAAACTCGCCGGAGTTCCCGTTCCGATTGCATCTAGTTCGCGATGCCGCAGCGGGCGATCTACCGGTTCCGTTGCCACCGACGACTTCCGATTGGGGAGCATTTCTGGTGCGGTCAAGAGTGCAATTGCGCAGCGGAGCCAACCTTCTTTGACCGGGATGATGGCTCGGAAGTTCTACCTACAAAACGCGAGACTTCGCACAGTTGAGGATGTGTTTCGACAGCTAAACTGGCCTGAACTCGACAAGGTGCTAGCGACTGGTTCGGTCACCAGTGGTAAATCGCCCATCGGCCGTAAGCGGGAGTCTATAACCGATGCTCACCCATGCCCTAAGTGCGTGTATGCCGTACTAGTGTCGTTCCAGCAAGATCGCGATGGACAGTGGCGTTGGACTGGCATCGCCCACCCTGGCGATTAAAAAGGTCAGGATCCCCGTGTCATAGTCACATTCCACATTTGATGGCAGCCAGTTCGTCAACGATGCGGCCGGGGGCAAGGCTCACGCCGACGTAATCGACGGTTTTCCCCTGGCTTCGATGAGCGGTGACCATTTTTCGGCAGCACTTTCGGTGCAAGGCTCCCCTTTGTGGTCATTCAATGCAGCAGTCGTACTTTGGGTTCGTGTGTGAATATGCCGTTTATCACACACGATTAAGGCCCGAATGCCGCATTGACTTCATTGCGCCAAAGCCGACTGATTGGCGACAATTAAAACGCCCAGCCAACGACAATTAAAAATACCGACGACGACAACTTCAATCCACGACCATAAAGGTCGCGCCGCAAGGCGCACCAAAGATGGTCACCGACATAC
>Ga0182012_10000944_pt1 | contig 31948 bp, 22 predicted proteins | sample 612S2SmetaG_FD_120486 | JGI IMG/M metagenome (GOLD analysis project Ga0182012, IMG submission 120486) | Permafrost microbial communities from Stordalen Mire, Sweden - 612S2S metaG | ecosystem: Environmental > Terrestrial > Soil > Wetlands > Permafrost | place: Sweden: Stordalen | collected...
AGCGCGTTCCACTTGGTGCCGCCAACTGCGCCGAGGAATACGGCATCCGAGGCGAGTGCGGCTTTGAGGGTGTCTTCGGGCAGCGGCGTGCCGTCGGTGTCGATGGCGATGCCGCCGATGCGTTTTTCAGTGACAGCGATTTCATGGCCGCTTGCATTGGCGACGGTTTGCATCACGGAGACCGCTTCGCGAGTGACTTCGGGGCCGATGCCGTCGCCGGGGACTACTAACAGGTTCAGCTTCATTGCATTCCTTCGGTCGGGACGTTCCCACATCTCAAAGCCGAGATGTGGGGCACCCGGATTTATTTTCTCGAAACTTGCTCAGTCGACTTCGGCGTAGGACATAGGCCGACGATCGCGAATCTGCTGCGGCAGCAGGCCGACGAGATCCTGGTCGTAAATATTCTTCTTGCGGTCGGCGAGGGCTACGAAGCGGTAGTACGTCTGCTGCAGCTCTTCGCGCGAAAGCGTGTAGCCAAGCTGCTCCAGCCGATTGCGCAGCGCGGCGCGTCCAGAGTGCTTGCCGAGCACAAGCTGCGTTCCTGCCGCGCCTACCAGCGCCGGCGTCATGATTTCGTAGCAGAGCGGGTTGGCCAGCATACCGTGCTGGTGAATCCCCGACTCGTGCGCGAAGGCATTAGCGCCGACAATGGCTTTGTTGGGCGAGGGGCCAAAGGTGATGAGCTGGCCCAGCGTCTGGCTGGTGGCGTAGAGATTGTCGAGCTTGACGCTGGTCGAAACGCCGTAGCGGTCGGAACGGACGTAAAGGGCGGCGGCGATTTCTTCGACGGCGGCGTTGCCGGCGCGTTCGCCGATGCCGTTGACGGTGCACTCGATCTGGCGCGCTCCCGCCTGCACGGCGGCGAGGGAGTTCGCGACGGCCAGGCCGAGGTCGTCGTGGCAATGCGAGGAGAGGATGATGCCTTCGGCGTCGATGGCCGGGATGCGCTCGCGCACTTCCAGGAACATCTGGCCGTACTCTTCGGGCGTGGAGTAGCCGACGGTGTCCGGCATGTTGATGGTCGTTGCGCCGGCCTGGATGGCGACGCGGACCATCTCGACGAGGAAGTCGCGGTCGGAGCGCGTGGCGTCTTCGGGCGAGAACTCGACATCGTCGCAGAGGGTGCGGGCCTGGCGGACGGATTCGGCAGCCTGAATGAGCGCCTGTTCGCGGCTGATCTTGAGCTTGTATTCGAGATGCAGGTCGCTCGACGCGAGGAAGACGTGGATGCGGGCGCGGTCGGCGTGCTCAAGCGAGCGCGCGGCCATTACTATATCTTCACTCTTGGCGCGGGCGAGGGAGGTGATGCGCGGCTTGCGGATGGCCTGGGTGATGGTGGCGATGGCTGCGAAGTCGCCTTCGGAGGCCATGGCGAAGCCGGCTTCCAGGATGTCGACGCCCAGATCTTCGAGGGCGTGGGCCATGGAGAGCTTTTCCTGCGTGGTCATGCTGCAGCCGGGGGACTGCTCGCCGTCGCGGAGGGTGGTGTCGAAGATGAAGACGTGGTTGCTGTTGGGCGCTGTGGTCATGTTTATCGCTTATTCCTGCCTCAATGTAGGAGCATACTCTCTCGACTAAACCAGTGTCTTCGATTTGGGTCGCATAAGGCAAAGTTATTCTTGTTTGGCATTCGATTACAATTCCTTATGTTCGATGAGAGAGGTGTTTGCCTTGGAACTGCATCAGTTGGAGACGTTTTTGGCCGTGGCGGAGGAGCGCAGTTTTTCACGCGCGGCGGTGCGGATGCATCGCACGCAGCCGGCGATCAGCCAGGTGATTCGGAAGCTGGAAGAGTCGGTGGGCGAGGTGCTGCTGGATCGCGCGGCGCGGGATGGTTCGCTGACGGCTGCGGGCGAGTTGTTGCGCGAGTATGCGACGCGGCTCTTGGCGCTGCGGCGCGAGGCGAATTCGGCGATTGAGGAATTGAAGTCGCTGGAGCGCGGGCAGTTGCAGTTGGCGGCGAACGAATACACATGTCTCTATCTGCTGCCGGTACTGGATGCGTTTCGCAAGCTGCATCCGAAGATCGATGTGACGGTGCATCGTTCGCTGGCGAGTCGTATTCCGGAGGAGCTGAATTCGCGCATCTTTGAGCTGGGCGTGATCTCGTTCAAGCCGGATACGGAGCAGTACCGGTCTGTGGCTGTGTATGCGGATTCGCTGGCGTTCATCGCAAACCCCAACCATCCGTTAGCCCACTTGAAGCGGGTTTCCATCACCGATCTTGGCGAGGAGTTGTTTGTGGCGCATAACGTGCCGTCGCCGTTGCGGCGCAAGGTGGTTGAGGCATTTGAGCGGCATCGCACGCCGCTGCAGATGCGCGTGGAGTTGCCGACGATTGAGGCGATCAAGCGGTTTGTGGCGATGGGCAATGGCGTGGCGCTGGTGCCGCGGCTGACTGCGGCGCGGGAGTTGGAGACGGGTGAGTTGATTGCCGTGCCTGTGGATGAGTTGGAGTTTCGGCGGCTGTTGCGATTGGTGTATCGGAGGAATGGGAAGCTGTCGTATGCGGCTACGGCTTTCTTGCAGACGGTTCGTTCGATGGCGAGCGAGGTTGGGGCGCCGTTTCATTATCAAGTTGAGAGATAGGGATTAGGGATTAGTTTTCGTGCTGCGCACGAATTTGGTTTGCATTTGTTGTTCCCACCCCAGCCGGAAAAACAAATGCCCGGCGAGGGTGGGGCACCCGCATTTTTTAGATCGGCTCAGAGGAGCGATGAGGCGATGGCTAGTGCTGCTATGGCGGCGGTTTCTGCGCGCAGGATTCTTGGACCGAGCGACGCGGATTGCCATTGATGCTTCGCGAAGAGTGCGATTTCTTCACTGGTCCAGCCGCCTTCGGGGCCTATGGCTAACTCGAAGTTGGGCAGGTCGTTTTCTGTCGATTGCAACGCCGATTCGATGCGCTGGCGCAGGGTGATGTTGCGTTCGTCTTCGGCGAGAAGAATGTGTTGTGCGGATGACGGCTGTTGCAGGCGTAGCGGCAAGGTTATGGGTTCTTCGACGGTGGGCAGATCGGAGCGGCGGGATTGCTTTGCTGCTTCGTGTGCGAGCCTGCGCCAGCGCTCGACGCGCTTGTCCGCGGCTTGCGCGAGATGTTTTTCCGTACGGCGCGCGATTACGGGAACGATGGAGGCGACGCCGAGTTCGGTGGCCTTCTCGATGGCCCACTCCATGCGGTCGAATTTGAAGATGGCCATCAGAAGCGTGATGGGCATGGCGGACCCGGCGGGGATTTCTTCGAGTAGCGTGAAAAGGATTTCTTCGTTTGAGACACTGGCGATTTGAGCGCGATAGACGCGGCCGTTCGCGACAATGTCGGCCTGCGCCCCGGGTTGCGCGCGCAACACGCGTGCGAGGTGTTCGGCCTGCGAACCGGTAAGCGATGCGGAGGTTTCTGAAGCGGTGTCGGCAATCCAGCGGCGTCGAGTCATGCTTGTTTCATTGTCTACGATTGGGGCGCGATGCAGACAAGAAAGGGGACGCGATGGGCGTCCCCTCTGCTTGTTGCCTTTGTGATGCTTGCCTGTCGTTGCTTGCCTATTCTCCCTGGATAGCAGATCGAATGCGATTACACGAACGATGCTGCAATGCAAGAAGGTATAGATTCACGTTGGTTGCGTGTCAAGGAAAAAATTCGCAACGCTTGCAGGACTTGCGAATGAGTTCTATTTTGGCGCGGGTGGCAAGTGCTCAAGCAAGTGCGAAGAACGTATCAGCGCGAGGGCCACGCCGGTGGCAAAGTCATGCCAACTGTGTGCGATCATGCCGGGAAGAAGATTCTTTCGCATCAATGTGATGATGCCGAAGAGCGAGCCGAAGATGGCGATGAGGAAGATGCCGCGCACGCCCTGGTATCCGTGCGCAGCGCCGAAGACGATGGCAGTGAGGATGACTGCGATTGGCGTGTTGCGCAGCAGCGCGATGGCCTGCGACTGCATGTAGCCGCGGAAGATGATTTCTTCGGAGAAACCGACGATGAGGCACAGGAAGCCCCACGCTGCGATTTCGATGCCGTTGGCGGGGGCGAGTTGGGTGAGCTGGTTAACCAGCTCCGACTGCTGCTGCTCGGGACTTTTGGGCTTTTCGTTGGATGGACTCGATTGTGAAGAGGGCGCGGACTGTTTTGCCGTTTCATGCTGATAGATCTGGGTTTGCACCAAGAGCCATGAAAGTGCGCAGACCAGCAGGATGATCATGGAACTGACCCAGAACGCCGCGGAGATCAGTATCTCCATGGTGTAGCCATTCAATCCTTTGGGCCATGCACCGAAAAGCGTGCGAAATGGAACCTTGCGGAGGCGCAGCCCGAAGGCGATCCAAAGGACGATGGCTAGTTCGAGAGCGCCGGTTAGGGCGTAGCGAATAAGCCGGACATGGTCTGTTCCGGCGGCTGCTGCATGCGCCGCGCCGCTGGGCGGGGCGATAGGGTTGGTGGAGCCTGATTGTGCGCCGATGGCTCCCCAGACGGAGTAGCCGAGGATGGCGAGAACGAGGACGAGCGTGTGCCAGATGGGGGCGATGCCGCGGGGTTTGGGCAGTTCGCTAATGGCCTCGGGCAAGATAGCGGGCGCGGGATCGACGTCTACCGGTGTGTGCGTCTGAACTTCGAATTGCTCGTCTTCAGGCATGGATACAGCTTACGAGAGTTGCGCAAGGTTTTGTGCTGAGGTCGCATCGAATCAGCATTCGATGATATTCAAGGCAAGGCCGGCGAGGGAGGTTTCCTTGTAGCGGGATTGCATGTCGAGGCCGGTGAGGTACATGGTGCGGATGACTTGGTCGAGCGAGACTTTGTGCTCTTCCGGCTCCTGCATGGCGATGCGGGTGGCGTGAACGGCTTTGACGGCGCCCATGGCGTTGCGTTCGATGCACGGAATCTGAACCAGGCCGCCGATGGGATCGCAGGTCATGCCGAGGTTATGTTCCATGGCGATTTCAGCGGCGTGTTCGATCTCACCGCTTGTCCCTCCGAGTGCGGCTGCGAGTCCGCCGGCAGCCATGGAGCAGGCTACGCCGACTTCACCCTGGCAGCCGACTTCCGCGCCGCTGATGGAGGCGTTTTCCTTATACAGGATGCCGATGGCGGCCGAGGTGAGGAAGAAGCGGATCAGGCCGTCTTCGGTGGCTCCGGGGATGAAGTTCATGTAGTAGTGAGCGACGGCGGGGACGACTCCGGCTGCACCGTTGGTGGGCGCGGTGACGACGCGGCCTCCGGCGGCGTTCTCTTCGTTCACGGCCATGGCGTAGACTGTGACCCAGTCGAGCGGGGCCAGTGGGTCGGATGGCTTTTGCTCCTGCTGCTTTTCTTGCAGACGCGTTGCCAAGCGATGAGCGCGGCGGCGGACGTTGAGGCCGCCGGGCAATATGCCTTCTGTCGCGATGCCGCGGGCAACGCAGGACTGCATGGTGCGCCAGATTGCGAGGATGCGCTCGCGGATCTGCTGACTGGTGCGGCTGCCAGTTGAACCGATGCGGGCGCACTCATTGGCGAGCATGATTTCGGCGATGGAAAGTCCATGCGTGTGGGATTGTTCGAGCAGTTCGGCTGCGCTGTGGAATGGGTAGGGAAGTTCAGCCGAGGCTGCTGTTGCCGGGTTGGCTTCTGCGCCATCTTCAATGATGAATCCGCCGCCAATGGAGAAATAGGTTTGTGATCTCAGTGCGACGTCGTTAGCGTCGTACGCCGTCAACCGAATCCCGTTGGGATGTTGGGTGACAGCTCCGGGCGGAAACATCTGGTTGCGATGGAAGAGCAGATCGGTGGCTTCATGAAATGGAATGCTGTGTTGCTCGAAAAGCGTGAGGCGCTGCGTGGCGCGAATCTGGGCGACGGCTTTTTCAATCGCTTCGGGATCGACCGTAGCTGGCTCGTGACCGCTGAGGCCGAGCAGGACGGCGCGATCGGTGGCGTGGCCGATGCCGGTGAGTGCGAGGGAGCCGTAAAGCTCTGCTTGTATGCGGCAGACGCGGTTGACAGGCTTCGATTCCTTGAGGTCCTGCACGAATTGGAAGGAGGCGCGCATCGGCCCCATGGTGTGAGAGCTGGAGGGGCCTACGCCGATTTTGTACAGGTCGAAGAGGCTGGTCATACTGGATCGATTGTAGCCGCATCACCGTTGCCCAGAAGATCAGCCGACCTACCTGGCCTCTGGAGCCTTGCAGGCCGGACGTTCCGCGGCGGCGCAATTCTTCTTTTCAAGCAGGCAAGCGCGCTTTGGATCGTGAAGCTTCTTGTCGATGAATTCGGCATAGAAACAGTTGCTTTGAGCGATTTGTTGCTCATCGGTCATCAGCGAGAGGCCCTTTTTATACCATGTGTCCGCCAATTCAATTTGATTGGATCGGTTGTAGGCTCCGGCCAGATCCCAGGCGTTGACGGGGTCTTTGGGGGCCAGCTTGACCGCTCTTTCTAGGTAGGGGATCGCTTCCGATTCTCGATTAAGTGCGTCGAGAAAGGCGCCAATGTTTGCGAGAACGTCGGGCTGGCCAGGATAGTGTTTGTCGAGCACCTGCATAAATGCAAGCGCGGCCTTGTATTGGTGCAATCCATCCAACTCCGGAGCGTAGGCGAGCCAAGCCTCAAGCGCGTCAGCTCCCTTGTAGATTTCTGCGCTCTTATCGACAGCCTCGATCATCTCTGAGAATCGACCCGAGGCTTCGAGGACGTGGAGTCTGCCCTGATGGATGGATAGATCCTGTGGCGCCAGTTTAAGGGCGATGTTCAAGTGGGTCAGGGCTTCGTCGGCGGCCTCCGGGGTGTATCCGCTGCCCAGGGTTAATCCGGTGGTGTCGGCGCCCTCCAGTCGCAGCACTTCGCCGCCGCAGAGCGCCGCATTTGCGAGGCACTTCTGCGCTTCCACCTGTTCGCTGAGTCTTGAAGAGTTGATAAATGAGTTGCAGAGCTTTCGCGCTTCATCCACTTTCTTCTGATCCAGCAATTGGGGCCAGTCGGCGAGTTTCTGCGACTGCGCTTGGCCGGACCCGGCGCATGCAGAGGGAGTAGTTAGCGCGAGGAGGATTGCGCCAGCCAAGGATCTTACGCTTCGGGAGAGCATGGACGCGATTCTACAGGAGGAAAACGTCGCTTCGCACTTGGCATCGTTCCCTCCGGGCAAGTCGCTGCCGACTGGACCGAATTGAAGAGCGGCAGGATTAGTTCAATTCGCCATTGCGAAGGCGTTCGCGTTTGCGGCGCTTTTCGATGTACATGGCGGCATCGGCCTGGTGGATCATGTCGTCGAGGGAGTTCAGCGCGTGGGGTTCGCAGCGGATGACGCCGATGCTCATGGAAAGTGGGGCCAGTTCCGGGAAGCAGAGGTTGCGGTGTTCCATATTCCGAGCAATCCGATCCTGGATTTCGAGTGCGGGTGTAGAGCTGCCGGTAGCGAAGACAACGAATTCATCGCCGCCGATGCGGCCCACGACGTCGGAGTCGCGGAAACTCTCGCGCAGGACCTTGGCTGCGCTGACGATGAGCTGGTCGCCGGCGTCGTGGCCCTGAGTGTCGTTCACCTGCTTGAGGCCGTCGAGGTCGATGTAGATAAGCCAGCCGTGAGTGTGCACACGATGGACCAGCTTGAGCATCTGTTCGGCCTGGAGGAGGAAGCCGCGGCGATTGTTAAGGCCGGTCAACTCGTCGGTAACTGAAAGACGCATCACCTTGGCTTCCATCTGCTTGCGCAAGACGGCTTCGTTGCGCAGGGCGGCGTTGGCGGCTTCCAGTTCCTCGGTGCGCTGGCGGACGCGCTCTTCCAGTTCCTGGTGGATGCGGACGTTCTCCATGGCCACGGCGGTAGAGTCGGCGAGCGCCTGGAGAATCTTGACCTGTTCTACGGTCGGGTGGTGCGTTGCGGCCCAGTAGTTGCCGATGGCGCCCACCGGGCTTTGTGTCCGGATTGGAACCATGGCCAGGCTGCGTACGAAAGTTGGCCGATAGGCCTCCACGGGTATGCGCGGGTCCAGGAAGACGTTGGGGATGGTCACGGATTCGCCGGAGTTCATCACCCAGCCGCTGATGCACATTTCCAGGGGAAAGCGCTGGCCTTTCCAGAGCGGACCGATCGCGTCTTCGTCGACGTAGAAGCAGAAGTCGCCATCGCGGAGGATGAAGGTGGCGCCGTCGGCTCCTGTAATCTGCCTGGCCGCGGTGCGGACAATGGCGACAATTGCGTCCAGATTGGGAGCTAAGGACAGCCGCTGTACGACGTCGATCAGGTGGTCGAAAGCCTGTCCCGGCTCCGCAGTGTCGCGTAAAGTCCCAACGGATTGTTGTGGGGACTCGGGTGCTTGCGAACGCGAAGCGGAACCCCACTTCGGAGTGGTGGCAAATCGACTCATGGCGTAATCAAAGACAGGCGCTAGAGGTAACCTATCACGTTTTTTGCCGGATGCAGAGGGACTTCCGACGTGGACCCGCGCGATGTCTCCCGAGAGGAGAAACTTCCCGGGGATCTCACCATTTGGAGGTAAAGTCTGCCCTTATCCGGAGTGGTTTTCCGGCCTTCGTCTGTCCTGGAAATCCGAGAAACGTTGGGGATATCGCTCTTCGGCGCCTAGCCAGCGGCCGGTCAAAACGAAATGGGGCGATTTGCGGCGAGGGGACGAAAAGGAGTGGACAATCCCCCAATTCGCGCTATTCTTGAATTGAGTGAAATTACCTAAGTGACCGCCTCTAGGTTACTTTCAGGGGACAAGCGATACCGGCGGGAAAATGTTCAAAGTCAAGCGTTGGCTGGGATTTCTGTCCGGTCCAAATTCCGGGGTGGTCCTGCTGGTTGTCGCAGCTTTCGGGGCAGTGTTGTTTACGGTTCTGGCCGGGGCGCTGGTCTTTGGCAACACCCGGCAGCTGATCTCCTCGGCGGAATGGGTTCAGCACACGCAGGATGTTCTTGCTTCATTGCAGAGAGTCTCGCTGCTGACCGAGCGAATTGAGTACCGGAGCCGCCTGTACGAACTTACCGGGAACGTGGAACAGCTTCGCCGCGCCCAGGCCAGCGGAAACCAGTTGGAAACCACAATAGCGCATCTCAAGGTTCTGGTAGAGGACAACAGCGACCAGACCGGCAACTTGCAGAGCCTGAATGCCTGCTCACTGCATTTGAACCAGGCGTTGAGCGTGTTCACACAGCAGTCCGAAATCTCTCCTTCCGAATTGCAGCAATGCCAGCAGGCGATCGGCCTGATGACAGACCGCGAACAGTGGCTTCTGCAGGAGCGGAGCAAGGGCTCGCAGCGCAGTTCGTTTACATCGATCGGCACGGACGTTGCGTTTATCGGTTTGTTTCTCGTGGCGTTGCTGGTGCTTTTCGGTTTCCTCCTGCGCGACGCCGTATTGAGACAGAAGACGGGCCGTCTTACTGCTTTGGCCAACGAGCGTCTGGCGCGCACGGTAAACCAACTCGAGGATCGAGCCCAGGAATCCGAGTTGCTGACCTCAGGCCGCGACGAGTTGCAGCTTTGCGTGGATGTGCAGCAGGTCTACCGCTCGGCTGCCCATTGTTTTTCAAGGCTGCTTGCGGGAACCAGCGGATCGCTCTGCATGATCAACAATTCTCGGCAGTCGGTTGAGGTGGTTTCCATCTGGCAGAGCAGCGGCCGGGAGAGCGTGGTGGAGGATTTTCATCCGCCGGACTCCTGTTGCGGTCTGCGCTCAGGCCATGCCCGTTGGCGGGAGCCCGGGGAATCCGAGATTCACTGCACCCATTTCAAAGGGGATGCTCCAGAGCACTATCTCTGCATGCCAATTGCGGCCCACGGCAATACGATTGGCATGTTATACGTACAATGCGATTCGCCCGCGGAAGTTTCGATCGTCAACCAGCGAATGGACGGACTGCGGCAAGTGCTTCAGTTAACCGGGATGGCCATTGCGGCTCTGAATCTGCGCACGAAGCTCGAGAATCAGTCAATTCGCGATGGCCTTACCGGTCTCTTCAATCGCCATTTCATGCAGTTGTCGCTGGAGCGGGAACTGTCTCGCGCAGCGCGGCGGCAGCAGACTTTGGCCGTCTTTATGCTGGACCTGGACCACTTCAAGCGATTCAACGATACCTTTGGCCACGCGGCGGGAGATGCAGCCTTGAAGGCAGTCGCCGAGGTATTTCGATCAAGCATTCGGAACGAGGACATTGCCTGTCGCTACGGCGGGGAAGAGTTCACAATTATGATGCCCGACGTGCCGATGACCGTCGCGTTGCACCGAGCCGAGAACATTCGCGCGGCCATCGCAAGCTTGCATGTGCCTCTGGATCGCGAGACTTTCGCGGAGTTCTCGGTGTCGATCGGCGTCGCCATTTATCCCAACGATGGAGAGAACGCAGATCAACTGTTACGCCGGGCAGACCAGGCTCTTTATCGCGCCAAGAGGACGGGAAGAAATCAAGTGGTGCCGTACGAGCAGGTGGAGGCTTTCAATCAGGCCTAACTTCGCGGCAAGGATGGCCAGTCGATCAATCCCGCAAGCTATACGAAGTGTATTTCGTGAAACCATCTGCTCGCAAATCAGGAGTTATGGACTTCGGCGAGGCGGGTGTTACACTCGCAGACACTTTCCATGCTAGCCAAAGTTCTCAGCGCAGCAGTGTACGGCATCGACGCCAACCTCATCGACGTTGAGGTGGACTTGAGCGGTACGGTCGCCGAAGAAGACCATTTTCATACCGTGGGCCTGCCGGATGCGGCGGTGCGGGAGAGCCGCGACCGGGTGCGCGCGGCGATGAAGAACTCCGGCTACCTGATTCCGCCGACGCACATCACCATCAACCTGGCGCCGGCGGACATCAAGAAGGAAGGCGCAGGGTTTGATTTACCCATTGCCGTCGGAATTCTGAGCGCTTATGGGGCGCTGCAAACGACGGACCTGACCCGTTTCCTGATGGTTGGGGAACTAGGCCTCGATGGCGGATTGCGTCCTGTGCCGGGGATTCTTTCGATCGCGGTGCTGGCGCGGGCGCGTGGGATCGCGAACCTGATCTTGCCGGCGGTGAATGCGCCCGAGGCGGCGGTTGTGGAGGGCGTGAATGTCTTTCCCGTTGCCTCGCTGGGCGATGTGATCGAGCTGCTGAACTCGACCCTGCTGGGCGAAGTGCAGCGGCCGCCCTTCAAAGTCGCGACCGAGGATCTGCTGAGTGAATTGCATCATCACCTGACCGATTTTGCCGATGTGCGCGGCCAGCAGACGGCCAAGCGGGCTCTGGAAGTGGCGGCTGCGGGCGGCCACAACATTCTGATGATCGGACCGCCGGGTTCCGGTAAAACCATGCTGGCCAAGCGCTTGCCGTCAATCCTCGCGCCGTTGACCTTTGAGGAAGCGCTGGAAACGACCAAGATTCATTCGGTGGCGGGAGCGCTGGACGCGGCGCAGGGGCTGGTGTCACAGCGGCCCTTTCGCGCACCGCATCACACGATTTCCGATGCCGGGCTGATTGGCGGCGGGGCCATTCCGCGGCCTGGCGAGGTTTCGCTGGCGCACAATGGACTGCTGTTTCTGGACGAGCTGCCGGAGTTTCCGCGCAATGTGCTGGAAGTGATGCGGCAGCCGCTGGAGGATCACACGGTGACCATTGCTCGCGCTTCAATGTCGCTGACGTTTCCGGCGCGATTCATGCTGGCTGCGGCAATGAACCCCTGCCCGTGCGGATACTTTAATGACAAATCGCGGGAGTGCCAGTGTACGCCCCCGATGATTCAGCGCTATGTGGCCAAGGTCTCAGGACCGTTGTTGGACCGGATCGATATTCATATTGAAGTGCCGGCGGTGCAGTATAAGGAGTTGCGCAGTGGGGCGGCGGCGGAAGGCTCCACGCAGATTCGGGACCGCGTGATGCGTGCGCGGGAGCGCCAGCGGGAGCGATTCCAGAAGGCGGGAGAGCGAATCTTTGCCAATGCACAGATGGGAACCCGACAGATTCGCGCCTATTGTGAGCTGGGCGCGGACGCGGAACGGCTTCTGGAGCGTGCCATGCAGCAGCAGGGATTGAGCGCCCGGGCGCATGACCGCATTCTGAAAGTGGCGCGCACGATCGCCGATCTTGAGGGCGCAGTTGGGCTGGCTGTCGGGCATCTGGCCGAGGCTATCCAGTACCGGACGCTCGACCGCAGTTACTGGGCCTGAATTTGCCATCGAAACAAGTGCGAATCGTAGGAGTTAGGCTGCACATGCATCCAAAAACGGAGAATGCCCGGTACTTTAGTCATAGATCCCGGAGCGGGTTAGTATTCTGGCGCGAGATTCCAATTATAGTCACTTCAGTGGGAGTCGCATTCCACCGGCGTTGTATGGCGGCTCTGCTGCAAGAGGGGAATAATCGGAAAGTTGTCAGTCTAAGTTTCATGGACGTGAGATTGCTGGAGTTCGTTAGGCTCCGTCGATTCCATCATTTCCAACTATGTGCAGATGAGGCCAGAGAGGCGAGCCCAAACTGTTCAGAATGAGGCCAGCAGGATGGTTCAGCTATCGAATACCGACTCGCTCCTGGTGGCGGTCCCCATGGTGGGGTTACTCTTCGCCGGTTTCTTCCGGCTGGATGAGTTGTTTGGCAAATCGAAGAAGCCTAAAAAGACACGCCGGCCCGCAGTAGGACTGGATGAAGACGGCCGTCCCATGTGCGTCGACCCGGATGGCCAGGTATCGCCCCGCAAATTCAAGAAATCCTGAGTTAATTGCTGCCTAGGCAGCCCCTGTCGAGTATCGGGGATTTAGAGCAGAATCAGCATAGGTGTCCCCGATCAGGTATTTGTGCTGTTGGATTTTTCCTGGCAAAAAATCCAGGCTGGCATCTCTGCCGATGGGTACGGTTGTGCTGATTCTGCTCTAGGGTTTCCGTGAGGAAGCCTAGATCTCGATGGCGGTGTATCTCTTTCGCCGTAGATGGAACGAAAACTCCAGCCGATTGCAATCCGGACTATTGCCGGCAGCCGAATTGTTACATTTGTGGCGCGAGTTTCTCTCGTTGCGGAGACGAACGCGAGAGCAATGAAACAAAAGTAACTTAACGAATCCAAGAATCCGTTCCGATGAAATAGTCGAGCGTCGCAAGCAAAGACAAACGGCGCTCCAGGACGGAAGCACGATGTCATCTTTGCAATCCGGGTTAGAAGCGTTGATTCTGGGAATTCCGGTGGCGGGATTGTTGGTGTCCGTCTTTTTCCGGCTAGACCACTTTCTTGCAAGGCCGACAGCTAATTCAGGAATCGGACACCCTCTTTCGCATTTAGGGGAAGACGGTAACTTCGTGTTTATTGAGCCGGATGGGCGATATTCCCTTTCAGAAGGTACCGTGCAGGGATTGGCACTCCGGAGGCCCGGTCACCTACCCAGACGAAGTGGCATAAAATTGGTGCGCCGCGTGTCGGTGGAGTGGGTCGAAGACGATGTTCTGGCGTGATTCATGCTTCAATGCATCTGTAAAGGGCGATTCTTCCATTTGGATGTGGAAATCGGGGATGTTATTTGAGGAAACCCGCGCAAATGTGCTATAAAAAAGGGTTGACCGGACAGTACCTTGGGTATAGATTCATAGTTGATCGTCAGCAAGGCTGATTTCGCGCCCGCTTATTGTCTGCGCTCTGCTTCGCCTTGTTCCTCGCGTATTGATCCCCGCGTTTGAACTCCGCGCAATCGGTATTGAGGTTCACCATCGTTTCTTGGTGCGCATAATAGTGTGCGTGAAATGTATGAAATAGATCGGAATCAACTGGAGTTTGAGGTTAGGTTGATGGGACAGGCGGTTCGGGCCGATAGATCGGATGAAAGCGGCCGGGACATTGACCCAAAGTTTTAGAACTCTCGACGCAGCTGATGCGTCTAACAAGTGGCAGTGAACAAAAATAGGACGCGCCGCTCAACGGCAGTCCTCTGCACCGGGCGAACCGGGCAGTGATTTGAAAAACAAGGAGAACGATGCATATGCGCTCGGAACTGATTTTTGGGGCACTCACTCATGTGTCCAATCGCTACCAGTTGTGCCAACTGGCGAGCAAGGCAACCCGTAAGCTGCACAAGCCCAACACCCGTCTGCAGGATACGACCAACGAAGTTCTGTATCGCTTTCGGAATGCGAATCCCGGCATGACGGCGCCCATGGCGGAGCCTCAGGGCCAGCCGGCCCTTGCACCTCAATCGCTGGAGCAGCGCCGCGCCGCGTAAGCGCGCGGCCCTGCACCGCCTGCACTACCCAATCCGCCTTAACCTGCCCTTCCCAATTCCGATGTCTTCTGTTGCACTCCGGAAATTCCCTCCTACCCTATTCACCCAGTTCATTTGCCCGACTGCCCGCCGGTTTTCCGGCGCCCATTCAGGCGCACTAGCAGGAATCCATGACCATTGCTGAATTAAAAGAGAAAAACATCACGGAATTGAGCCGCATTGCGCGGACTCTCGACATCCAGGGCGCCAGCGGCCTGCGCAAACAGGATCTGATCTTCAAGATTCTCCAGGCGCAGAGCGAAAAAGAGGGCCATATATTCGCCGAGGGCGTGCTGGAAATCCTGCCCGACGGATACGGCTTTCTCCGCTCCCCGGACTACAACTATCTGCCCGGCCCGGACGACATTTATGTTTCTCCGTCGCAGATCCGCAAGTTCGACCTGAAGACAGGCGACACTATCAGCGGCAACGTGCGGCCTCCGCATGAGGGCGAAAAGTATTTTGCCCTGGTGAAGATCGAAGCCATCAACTTTGAATCGCCGGAAGAGACGCGCAACAAGATCCTCTTCGACAACCTGACGCCGCTTTATCCGCAGGAGCGGATCAAGATGGAGACGGTGCGAGAGGCAACCAGCGGACGCGTGATGGACCTGCTGACCCCGGTGGGCAAGGGGCAGCGCGGCTTGATCGTGGCGCCTCCCAGAACCGGCAAGACCATGCTCCTCCAGTCAATCGCCAACTCGGTGACGACCAACCATCCCGAAGTGGTGCTGATTGTGCTGCTGATCGACGAGCGCCCGGAAGAAGTTACCGACATGCAGCGCTCGGTGAAGGGTGAAGTCATCAGCTCGACCTTTGACGAGCCGGCGGCGCGGCACGTGCAGGTCGCCGAAATGGTGATCGAAAAGGCCAAGCGCCTGGTTGAGCACAAGCGCGATGTGGTAATCCTGCTGGATTCCATTACCCGCCTGGCGCGCGCATACAACACCATCGTTCCTCCCTCGGGCAAGGTGCTCTCGGGCGGCGTGGATTCGAACGCCCTTCAGCGGCCCAAGCGCTTCTTTGGCGCGGCTCGCAACATCGAAGAAGGCGGCTCGCTCACCATCATTGCCACCGCCCTGGTCGATACCGGCTCGCGCATGGACGAAGTCATCTTCGAAGAGTTCAAGGGCACCGGCAACATGGAAGTGATTCTGGACCGCAAGCTGGTGGACAAGCGGGTCTTCCCAGCCATCGATATTCAGCGCTCCGGCACGCGTAAGGAAGAGCTGTTGATCTCCAAGGAAGATCTGGCGCGCATCTGGGTGCTTCGCCGGGTGTTGAATCCGCTTTCTCCCGTGGAAGCGATGGAACTGCTGGTGACGCGCCTCGATAAGACGCGAAACAACGCCGAATTCCTGATGAACATGAACCATCTCTAATGAACAACCTTCACTCGATGGCGGCTCCGGGTTTACCGGGGCCGCTTTTCCTTGTGGAACCCTTTCAGCATGGCAAGCTCTTCGAGCGAGAAGCGCTGGGTGATGTGTTGATTGCAGTTCCAGTCAAAGCCAACTACATTCAGCCGGAATATCCGTTCGACCTTCGGCCCGGGTTTGGCCCCGGCGATAGGCGCGAGCTGATTTTCCAACACCGGATCCTCCCCTGGTTCCAGCGTATGCGCGTGGCCGATAATCTTGAGTCGCGTGCGGTTGGGATAATCCATCAGGAACAGGGCAAAGCGGTCATTGACACTCAGGTTGCCGGCAGAAATGTACTGTTTGTTCCCGGAGTAGTCGGCGAAGGCCAGCGTGCGCTCGTCGATAACCTTGAGGAAGCCGGTCGAGCCGCCGCGATGCTGGATGTAAGGCCATCCGTCCGGAGTCACCGTGCTCATATAAAAGCTGTCGCGAGCGGCGATGAACTCAGTCTCATTTAGTCCAAGCTCCTGTTCGCCATAGCCAGAGTTGGCCATCCGGTCATAAGCTGCGCGTGATCCGTACCGTTCCTGAAGCTTCCTGGCTGGTTCGGAAAACATCGTTTTTGCGAAAGTATGTGGCATAGTCTGCTCCTCCAGGCGGAGGGTCGCGACCGGCCATTGGTGGCCGGTCGCGAATCCGTTTCTAAAACGTGAGTATCTGATAGCCGGCCTCGAGAAGTGCGGCGACGCTGGGCAGACCGCTGGTCCCGGGCAGGGGGTTGTCAGTGAGCAGCGTCTGTCCCGCGCTCTCAGCCTCCTCGCGTGCTCCGAATACTTCAGAACAAGCGCAGGACACTCCGGCGACGGAGCCGCGAACGCTTGTAAAGAGCGCGTGGAAGGGGTGGTCTTCGCGAGTCAGCAGGGGAGCCCAGCGGGTGCCGGTGCCCAGGAAGAGCACCGATACGGTGTGCTGGCGCTGCTGTAGATCGTGCGCGGTTGCGAGTGCGTTAAATAGGCGTCCGGAGGCCTCTTCGGAGCTCGCTTTGGGGTCCGAGAGAATGAGAATGGCAACGTTCATGGGAATCGCTCCTTTGCGTGTGGTCGGTGAATTGTGGATAGGCTAGCCGAAGGCTGCCGGCTGACCTGCGGGGTGGCTTGGAGCTTTAGCGGACGTTGCGGCCGAGGAAGTCGACAATCAGGCTTCCGATGACGTCTCCGTCTTCTTCCAGAGCGAAGTGTCCAGTATCGAGGAGATGGACCTCAGTGCGGGCGTCGTCCTTCACGAAGGCTTCCGCGCCGGCCGGTAGGAAGACCGGGTCATTCTTACCCCAGACGGCGAGCACGGGAACCTGGGTGGTACGCAGGTACGCATGCCATTTGGGGTAAAGCGTCACGTTGTTGCGGTAGTCGTAAAAGAGGGCGAGCTGGACCTTGTCGTTGCCCGCGCGGTCCAGCAAGGCCTGGTCGTGAATCCAGTTATCGGGGCTGACGTCCTCCGCGTTGCGCACTCCCTGCGTGTACTGGAATTTGGTGGTGTCGAGAGTGAGCAGAGCACGAACTTTGGCTTCGGTTGCAGGGTTACGCTCTGCCCAATAGGGCCTGAGGTACTCTCCCCAGAATGGCGCCAGGCCCTCGTCGTATGCGTTACCATTCTGGGTGATGATGGCCTGAATGCGTTCAGGATGAGCGGTGGCTAAACGGAAGCCGACAGGCGAGCCGTAATCCTGAATGTAAATGGAGTAGCGGGTAACATGCTTCTGGTCGAGGAAATGATCGATGACGTTGGCAAGGTGATCAAAGGTGTAGTCGAAGGCGGATGCGTCTGGAGCGTCGCTCTCTCCGAAACCTGGGTAGTCCGGGGCGATGACTCGATAGCTCACGGCAAGCTGCGGGATCAGATTGCGGAACATGTGAGATGAGGTAGGAAATCCGTGCAGCAGGACGATCGTGGGCGCGTTGGCCGGACCAGCCTCGCGGTAGAAAATGTTGAGACCGTCTACTTTGGCGCTGCGGTAGAAGACGCGAGGGGAACCCGCAGACTGAGCGGCCGGTGCAGCCATAGCGGAGACGTTCGTTCCCTGCGCGAAGCTGAAGGAAGGGAAGGATGTGAGGGTAAAGGCGGATGCGAGAATCAATTTAGCCGAAAGGGCCAAGGGCTTTGAGCCGTTCATGGGAATCTCCTCAGGGATCATGGAAGATGATCACGGCAATGAGATTACCGAACGTTCGGTAAAGTTTCGCAAAAACTGTGAAAATCTGAATTATTCCGAACGAACGGTATAATCAGGACGGAGTCTCTATGGCAAACGCCACGTTAAACGACGAAGAACTGGCAGAGCGCGCCGGCCTGATCTTCCGCACCTTCGGCTACGAGGGTGCCAGTCTCAACCGCCTGGCCGCGGCCACCGGACTTGAAAAAGCCAGCCTCTACTACCGCTTTCCGGGCGGCAAGGACGCGATCCTGATGGCTGCGGTCGAGGGCGTGGGCGCCTGGTTTGAAGCCAATGTTTTTGAGCCGCTTAGGAAGCCTGGTCCCCTTGCACACCGCGTTGACGCAGTGGCAGCGAGGCTGCGCGAATTCTATGGGGATGGAACTAAGCCGTGCGTGCTGGACACGCTTTCGCTGCGCGGGGCCGCTCCGGAATTGCAATCGGCGTTGCAGGGCGCCTTGGCCGAGTGGCTGAAGGCCTTCGCCTCCGTGGCCACCGAAGCCGGTTTTCCGACCGATGAGGCGGAGCGACGAGCGGAACAGGCTTTGATTGCGATCGAGGGCTCGCTGATCCTGACACGGGTTACCGGGAAAAGCGACTTGTTTCTAAGCGTGCTTGCGGAGCTTCGCCCTCGACTGATCGGAGAATGAGGGCCCATGGGAAGACCGGGTTTGCGGAATTCCCCCGCGCTGCTAAAATAGAAAAGTTGTTTCCCTTGTGGGGCTGTAGCTCAGCTGGGAGAGCGCCTCGTTCGCAACGAGGAGGCCAGCGGTTCGATCCCGCTCAGCTCCACCATACAATCAAGTATCTGCACCACTCCCCCATCTCCCGATGGGGTTTTGTGTTGTTGGCGATGGTCGCCCAAGGCGCAGGATTTGTTTGGCATGTTCTGAAGCGATTTGTATATGCTCAGTTTCGCTGACGCGGGCTCCGCGGACGAACCGTGCTCCAGCCTCGGTTTTCTTAAACAGATGGTCGACTAAGAACATCACCTGGCTTGCGGCCATCGTGTCTTGCGCGCAAAGCGTCTAGCGCGCAACGCGGGGACGGCATAGAATGGCCTGCATCGCTATGATGGACCCGGTCACAACGTCTCTACAAAACGCGCATGCTCATGCCAGGATTGTCCGGCTATGTCGTTTGGCGATGGTCCAAACGTGTCTGCTGCTGGCTTTTGTAACGGGATGCCACCACGAAAGACAAACGGCGACCGGGCAAAAACTCGATTTCAATCAGGATGTGCAACCCGTGCTGGCCGCGCATTGTTTTAGCTGTCATGGGCCGGATCCTGAGATGCGCAAGGGAGGTCTGCGCCTGGATGTTGAAGAGTACGCGATGCGAAAACGCACTGGTCATCCCGATGCGATTGTTCCCGGGCATCCAGAGCGCAGCGAGTTGATCAAGCGGATCGAATCCAAAGACGCGCATTATCTGATGCCCCAATCGCCACAAGGCGAAGCAACGCCCATGAAGAGCGAGGAAATCGCGGTCCTTAAGGAGTGGATCAAGGACGGAGCAGTCTACCGGCCGCACTGGGCATTCGAGGCCCCGGTTCGGCCCGCGGTTCCTGCTTCGGTCGAGCACTGGGGCACAAATCCGATCGACGCATTTGTTCTCGCTCGCATGAAGAAGGATGGGCTTGGCCCTTCTTCCGAGGCCGATAAGGCAACGCTCATTCGCCGCGTCACTCTTGACTTGACGGGTCTTTTGCCCACGCCTGCCGAAGTTCGAGCCTTTGAGAACAACGCATCTCCTCAGGCCTACGAACGTCTCGTCGATGGGCTGCTGGCGCGGCCGGCCTTCGGCGAACACCGGGCGCGCTATTGGATGGATTATGCGCGATACGCCGACACCTATGGATTGCACTACGACAACAGCCGCGACATCTGGCCTTACCGCGATTACCTGATCCGCTCGTTCAACGCCAACAAGCCGTTCAACCAGTTTGCCATGGAGCAGATTGCCGGCGACCTGATGCCTGCGCGAAACCTCGATCCCCTGATTGGCAGTGGATATGTCCGTCTCGGCGTGAGCAGCAACGAAGGAGGGACGATTCCCGAAGAGCTGCGGGCCAACATCGCGCGCGAGCGCACCGAGGCATACGGCGCGGCCTTCATGGGGCTGACTGTCGGCTGCGCTGTCTGCCACGATCACAAGTTCGATCCCACCACGCAAAAAGACTTCTACGCGCTGAGCGCTTTCTTCAACAACATTGACGAGAAGCCCTTCAACGATGACCGGCCTGTCTGGACGCCGGTGACGCGCGTTCCCAAAGCAGCGAATGCCGATGCTTACAATCGCGTGTTCGCTGAGCGAACCGATTTGCAAATCAAGTTGAATAAGATGCGCGCGCATGAGCGGGATCTCGTTCAGCGTTGGCTTGCATCCGGACAATCGCTGCCTAAGGGAGTGACCGCGGATAAGCTGTTGCTTCGCCTGCGGCTCGATGAGGCAGGCGGCACTACGCTTAGGAACGCCGCACCGGGTGCAAGTCCGGCAAATTACACCGTGACAGGCGGCAAGCCGGAGTGGGGTGAGACAACCTGGCTGTGGCCTGATTTCCGTATGCAGCCGAGCACGCGGGTCCTGCTGGGGCAGACGGGCGACTTCGACACCAACCAGCCTTTCTCGGTGGGCGGATGGATGATGTTGCGCGCCGCACCCAACTATTCGGTTGGAGGCACGACGGGCACGCTGATTTCGAAGATGGATTCGCTGCAGCACAATCGTGGTTGGGAGATTGCCGTTGTGAAAGGCCATCTCGTTGTCGGACTGGTCAACGAAGAACCGAAGGATCCGGGTAAGCCGAAGAAGGGGGAAAAGGAAAAGCCGGAGCCGAAGTTCAAGGAGCCGTTTCAATATCCCACGCCATCCGATCTAACTGCGAAGGATTTGTCGCCGTATAAGCCGCCGAAGACCGAAGCAGATAAGAAGAAGGAAGCGGAAGACAAGAAGAAAGCGGCGGAAGAGGAGAAGAAGAAGAAAGCTGAGGAAGCGAAGAAGCCCGCAGAGCAACCGGACCTGACGCCAACCGAGTCGATTCGAATCTCATCGGTCGATCGGCTGCCGCTCGACGGCGATTGGAAGCATCTGTTCTTCACCTACGACGGCTCGGGGAAAGCCTCGGGCGTGAAGATCTATTGGGATGGCGCACTGGTGGCAACGCAGGTTGTTTCGGATTCACTGGACGGCAAGACGATCCGCACGCAGGCCCCGATGCAGCTGGGTTGGCGGAATCCAGAGGCAAATTCGGCGAAGGAGACCCGTTACCAGGACATCCGCATGTACGGGCGCGCGCTCAGCTCAGTCGAAACGAAACAACTGCCTTTCGAAGACTACGCTGCGGAGATCACTGCAACGCCAGTTGCAAAATGGAATGCCGATCAATGGCATGTCCTAGGCGAGTTCTACCTGAACAATATCGACAAGACTTACCAAGCGGAAACGGTGCACATTCGCGAGCTTGACGCGCAGCTCGAAAAGCTTTCCGAAGGCGGAGATCTCACGCTTGCCGCTTGGGAGAAGCCAGGCATCGCATATGCCAACGTGCTGACACGCGGCGTGTACTCCGCGCGAGGCGAGCGCTTGGAGGCCAATACGCCTCATTTCCTGCCCGCTCTACCCGTCGGCGAACCGCACAACAGGCTGGCGCTGGCGCGGTGGACCGTGAGTCCGGAAAACCCGCTGACGGCTCGCGTGACGGTTAACCGCATGTGGTATGAACTCTTCGGAACAGGCCTGGTGGAGACGACCGAGGACTTTGGCATCATGGGCCAACGTCCCTCGCATCCTGAGTTGCTCGACTGGCTGGCAGTCGAGTTTCGCGAGAGCGGATGGAACATCAAGCACATGTACAAGCTGATGGTGATGTCGGCCGCGTATCGGCAGTCAGCGGTATCGAAGCCGGCGCAGCTTGCCCGGGATCCGAAAAACCTGCTGTTGTCGCATGGCCCACGCTTTCGCATGGATGTCGAGATGCTGCGCGATGCGGCGCTTCAATCGGGAGGACTGCTCGATGCGAAGATTGGCGGCCCGAGCGTGAAGCCCTATCAGCCTGCGAATGTGTGGGAACAGATTGGGATCGGCGGCAGCGATACGCTCCACTATGTGCAGGACCATGGCGACGCGCTTTACCGTCGCAGCATGTACAGCTACTGGAAGCGCATGGCGCCGTTACCGGACATGGACGCCTTCGATGCTCCCATGCGCGATGTGGTGTGTACGCGGCGCCAGCGCACCGATACTCCGCTGCAGGCCCTGGTGACAATGAACAATGTGCAATGGGTGGAGGCCGCGCGGGCTCTGGCGCAGCGCGCGATCGTGCAGGGCGGCCGGGACCCGGCGCAGCGCATTGACCTGATGAGCGAAATTCTGCTGGCGCGCGATCCTTCACCCAAGATGGCAGCGGTGCTGAAGAAATCGCTTGCCGAGATGCGCCACTACTACACAGCCGATCCGAAGGCTGCACATGCGTTGGTCTCCGAAGGCGAAAAGAAGAGAGATTCGACGATTCCGGAGACTGAGCTTGCGGCATGGACGATGGTGGCCAGCGAGATGTTGAACCTGGACGAGACGGTTACGAAATAGACGAGGGCGAAACGATGAAGCAGCATCCTCTTTGCACCGATTGCGAGCACGATGGGAATGTGATGGACCTTCCTATTCCTGCGAAGTTGAAACAGGAGTGGGCGGCAATCGAAACTCGTCGGAATTTCCTCGGGCGCACCGGCAAAGTGATGGGATGGGCCGCGCTGGCGAGCCTATTGGGCGAAGGTGGTCTATCCGGCAACGCGAATGCCGCCGATTCTTCAGCTCGAGGCCCGGCAGCGAAACAAGACCTCGTGTTACCTCATTTTGCGCCCAAGGCCAGGCGGGCAATTTATCTCTTCATGTCGGGCGGTCCGGCGCAGATGGATTTGCTCGACTACAAACCGAATCTGGCAGCCCTTTACGACAAGGACATTCCCGATTTCGTGCGCGGCAATCAGCAGTTGACGGGCATGACGACCGGCCAGGCGCGTTTTCCCATTGCGCCTTCCCACTGGGAGTTCAAGCGCTATGGGCAAACCGGCACGTGGGTGAGCGATCTTCTGCCGTATACGGGGAAGATGGTCGACGACCTGACCATCATCAAGTCGACCAATACGGACGCCATCAATCACGAGCCGGCCATCATGCTTATGAATACGGGCAACATGAACGCCGGTAAGCCGTGTTTGGGTGCGTGGCTTTCCTATGGGTTGGGCAGTATGAACGACAATCTGCCAACGTTTATGGTGCTGCAGACGAAGCTGAATTGGAAAGAGAACAACCAGCCGGTGTCGTCGAGGCTGTGGAGCAGCGGGTTCCTCTCCTCACAATACGCCGGCGTAGGATTGCGGTCGGGCGGCGATCCCGTGCTCTATCTCTCCGATCCTGGTGGTGTCAGCCGCGAGGTTCGGCGCAAGATGCTGGATGCGGTGGAAGAGATCAACCGGCAAACAATGGCCGAGGTAGGGGATCCAGAGACAAACGCGCGCATTGCGCAATACGAGATGGCCTACCGTATGCAATCCTCCGTACCGGAACTTGTCGATTTGAGCAAGGAGCCGCAGTCGACCTGGGATCTCTATGGACCGGATGCCAAGGAGCCGGGGACATTCGCATACAACTGTCTGCTGGCGCGGCGCATGGCCGAGCGTGGTGTGCGCTTCACGCAAATCTACAAACGCGGATGGGATATGCATGACAATGTCGCCGGGATGATGCCGATGTTGTGCGGCGAAACCGATCGCGGATGCTATGCGTTGGTGACTGACCTCAAGCGTCGCGGCATGCTCGAGGACACGCTCGTCATCTGGGGCGGCGAATTCGGACGCACCGTTTACAGTCAGGGCGGCCTTACGAAAGAAAACTACGGCCGCGATCATCACCCGCGCTGTTTCACCACCTGGATGGCAGGGGCCGGTGTGCGCCCCGGCATCACGTACGGCGAAACCGATGACTACAGCTACAACGTCGTCAAAGATCCTGTCCACGTTCGCGATTTCAATGCGTCGATTCTCCATTGCCTCGGGATCGATCACAACAAGTTCACGTTCAAGTCCCAGGGGCTTGACCAGAAATTGACCGGGCCTGTGCCTGCCAATATCGTTCCCGGGATTCTGGCGTGACATCGACAAAGAACGCACAAAAGCCAGCAGGCAGGTCTATCCGATCGTTCACGGCACGCCGGTCGCAGTGGGCCGGCGTCCTTCTGACCAGCGCTGGATTGATTGCCCTGCCGGAGATTCTCAAACTGGATGGCAAGCCTCACGCGGACTGGCAGCAATTTCTCGGCCGCCTCCATCCGTTGGCGGTCCATGTACCGATTGGATTGCTTGTGCTGCTGCCGGTGCTTGAGATCGCCGGCGCGCGCAAACCCGCTCTCCGTGAAGCGGCAGAGTTGGTGCTTGGCCTTGCTTGCGTAGCTTGCCTCGGCTCCATGGTTCTTGGTTATTTGCTGGCATTCGGCAGCGGAGAAACCGGCCCCATACTGTCTCGTCACCTATGGGGCGGTATCGCTCTCTCCATCGGGCTGATGGTGTGCTTTCTTGTTCGTCCTGCATGGAGCAAAGGCGCCTCAACACTCTATCCGGCTATCCTCTGCGGGGCGTTGTTCGCGCTGATCTGGACCGCGCACCAGGGCGGATCCATCACCCATGGAGAAAGCTACCTGACCGCTTACATGCCGCCGCGGATGCGTGCGTTCTTCGGATTAAGCCCTGCCAACACAGGGCGCACGAATACAGGCTCCTTCTATGCGAAGAGGATTCAACCCATTCTGGATGCCAATTGCCTTGCGTGTCACGGGCCAAGCAAATCGCAGGGCGGATTGCGTCTCGATTCATATGAAGAACTCATCCAAGGCGGTAAAGATGGCCCGGTGATTGTTTCCAGAGACTTCACGCACAGTTTGCTCCTGCAAAGAATCACCCTGCCGGTGGACAACGCAAGAGTCATGCCAGCGGAAGGACGGCCTCTCCTGAAGGCGGAAGAGATCGCTGCCCTGCGTGCATGGGTAGAAGCGGGAGCCTCGCCGCAGGCAGAAACGGTTGCAGTCGTCGCCGATTCCAAACAACCGGAAGAAGCGCCGCTGCAACCGGTTGGCGACTACAGTGCATTCACGAGCGAACTTGCCGTTATGAGAGCCTCGCAAGGGCCAAAGCTCTTGGCTGTTTCCGGCAAACCTTCCGACGGCCTCATCCTGAATACCGCGGATGCGCCGGATGGATTCGACGATGCCGCCCTTGCGCGGTTCGGAAAATTCGCACCCTACATCGTGGAAGTCGATCTGGCGCGCACCGCCGTGACCGACAAGAGCTTCGAAACCCTGAGTGCTTTTCCAAATCTTCGCGTGGTCCATCTCGAAGGCACCCAGGTCAGTGGAACTGGCGTCGAGAAGCTTGGCCATCTCTCGCAGCTTTCTTACATCAATCTGAGTGAAACGAAGTTGTCGCCCGCAGCTCTGGCGTCCCTTCGGTCTCTCAAGACTCTTAAGCACCTCTACATCTTCGATACACCGGCCGAACGTGTTTCAAACCCCGCCTCATCCCGCTGAATTTAAGGAGCGCGCTATGCTTCAGACATCCAATCGATCTCCACAGAAGAGTGTGAGCCGCCGGAGTTTTCTCGCCGCAGCCAGTGCCCTCGGCCTGGCAGCGCCGCTCAGACAGGCGGAATCGCAACCAGCCACATTGCCGCCGGAGCGTAAGACCGGAAACGGAGAGTGGGTATATCAGACAGTGCCCGGGTGGGGACATCTGCCCGAAAGCCTTGCGTTCGGAGGAACGCACGGCGGAATCGTTGTGGACGCCGCAGGGCTTGTCTATATCAGCACTCAAAGCACAACCGGGATTCTGGTGTATCGCGCGGACGGCACGCTGGTCCGGACGATTGCGACCCAATATCCCGAAGTTCACTCGATGGTGTGCGCCCTAGAACAGGGCGAGGAATACATCTACGCGACAGTTCAGAAAGGCACGCCGGAAGAGAATTGGCTCTTCGTCAAGTTGAAGACAGACGGCGCCGTGGTCCAGAAGATCAAGGCGCCGCCCGAAGCAGGCTTCACAGCTCCCAACGACTGGCGGCTCACCGCAGCGGTTCCCGCGCCCGATGGCTCCATCTGGATTGCGAATGGATACGGGGATTCCCGGCTCTTCCGCTTTGACAGCAAAGGAAATTTCAAAGCCGCCGTCTCCGGCAAAGGCAGCGCCGACGGACTGCTCGACTGCAGCCACGGTTTGACCCTCGACACGCGATACGACCAACCTCTTCTGCTGATCTGCGATCGGGAGAACCGCAGACTATGCCACTTCGATCTCGACGGGAAGTATGTCCAGACCGTCACCCGCTACCTGCGTAGACCATGCCAGGCAAGCATTCATGGAGACTACGTGGTCGTTTCAGAACTCGAAGGAAGAGTCACGATTCTCGATCGCGACAATGCTCCGGTGGCTTTTCTGGGAGACAATGCCCGCAAGGCACAGTGGGCAAACTACAACGTGAAGCCGGAAGACATCGCCCCTGCGGCATTCAGCGCGGCACATGGCGGCTTCATCGATCGAGAAGCGAACATCTATGTATCCGATTGGAATCAGACCGGCCGCATCATCAAGCTGGTCAGGGTAAATGCCTGATCACCGGCGCTATAGACTCCACGGGCGGAACGATTGTCGCAACCCTTCCTTGCGATGGGCCTGCCTTAGTTTCCAGGCGACAGGCGCCGCATGGCGGGAGCGCCCCTCATTCCTCTGGCGCTTGGAGCGAACGCGGGTAAGTCGCGGGGACGCGGGGATGACAACGGATGAAGCTCCAGCCATTCCAGCACGATCCGGTTTGACTCCTCCGGTTCTTCTTCGAATACGGAGTGGCCCAAGCCTCGCATCACAACGAGGTCGGAACCACGCAGTTTGCGGTGCAGTTTGGCGGCGGAGTTGAGGCTGACCGTACAGTCGCGATCGCCCCATACCAGCAGGATTGGAATTCGCTTGACGCGGCGCAGCGCCGTCCTCAGCTTCGCCCTCTCGGAGAACCAGCAGCGAATCGTGTTCAGGACGTGACGCACTGTATCGGGGCTGCGCAGGCCATTGGCTATCTCCTGCAAGCAATGGTCGACCACTTGAGAGGATCCCCCGTACATCTCTCCGAGAGCGATGCGTTGAATCGATGCTGGAAGATGAGGCAGCAAGCGAAACAGAAAGCCGCCCCACGGAGTGCTGTACGTGCGCACGATCGGATCGGTTGAGCGGCAGTAAGGGTTGGCGGGCGCGAAGAGGATGAGCCTGCCAATACGCCGGGGATGCATTGCAGCAAGCATCAAACCGACGGCTCCGCCGTGCGAGTGAGCGACGATGTCGGCCTCACCAAGATGGAGCGCATCCATGATTGCGACGATGCGGCTGGCAGTGGCCCTGAGTCCCGCATCCAGCCTGCCGACCCGTTGCGATTTACCCATGTTGACCAGGTCGATCGCATACACGCTGGCGTGTTCAGCGAGAGCGTCGATGTTGTTCCGCCAATTCGCGCTTGAACCTACCAATCCATGAATGAGCAGCATCGGCCTGCCGCTTCCCGCATGACAATAGTAGACGCGAGCGCCGGCTACATCGACGTATCCTTCTTCGTATCCAGTTTGCGAGGTCTCCTGCATCATGGCAAGAAATCCTTCCTCTTAAACCTCTCTCGTTGGGGCCCTGCTGCAAATTGCCTTGCAACTCATGCGATCAGGCAAAACGCCTGCGAAATCAGCGAAACCGATACATAGGATGCCTTGAGGGGATAACGGGTCATCCCGATTTGCGACGGAATTCGCGGCTTCGACTCCTTCTATACAGTTTAAGAAAATGTGTCACGCATCATACTGCCTTTTTGAGGAACAAACCAGCTCAATTGAGGAAGCATCCACGCGCCGTAGAGGCAACATTCAATAGGAAATTTGTTCCCAATCGATTGCTTCGTAGGGTAGGATGGTCTGCGCTATCGCTCTTCCAATCCAGTTGGCCTAGAGGTTTCCCGGATGCATCCCAATCCGTTTCTTGGAGTTCTGTTTCATTGGCTGGGAGGACTCGCTTCGGCCAGCAATTTCATTCCTTTTCGCGGCATCAAGCGCTGGTCGTGGGAGATTTACTGGATCATCCAGGGTGTGGCGGCCTGGCTGATTGCCCCAGTGGTGCTGGCAAGCCTGCTGGTGCCGCATCTTTTCGAGATTCTGAAGAGCGCACCGGCGTCGGCCATCGGCTATCCCGTTTTCTGGGGGATTCTCTGGGGCGTGGGCGGACTTACATTTGGACTGGCGATTCGTTATCTCGGGCTGGGGCTGGGCTATGCGATTGCGCTGGGCTTCTGCACGGCTTTCGGAACGCTGATCCCGCCGATCTCGCACGGCCAGATGGGCGAGATCATGCATGAGCGTTCGGGCCAGGTTATTCTGCTGGGAGTGCTGATGTGCCTGATCGCCATTGCCGTCAGCGGCGCGGCGGGATATTCCAAAGAAGCCGAGATCACCGAGGAGCAGAAGGCCGAAACCGGCGAGCGGGATTTCTCCTTCGCCAAAGGGCTTGCCGTGGCCGTTTTCGCGGGCATCATGAGCTCCTTCTTCGCCGTGGGACTGGACGCGGGTAAGCCGATAGCGGAGATCGCCCGGAAGGAACTGGCGGCAAGCGGAAGACTCGATCTCTGGCAGAATCTTCCCGTGCTGGTGGTGGTGCTTTGGGGTGGTTTCTTTACCAACTTTGTCTGGTCGGCGATTCTGATCCTGCGCAACCGATCGGGGGCGCAGTTTCTCGGCGAGCCGGGGGTGAATCCCATGGGCACGGCTCACGTTACCGGCGCGACGCTGCAGGATGTGGACCCGCGCACGCTCGCCCAACGCATCGCCGGCCCGGTGCTGGCGCGCAATTATCTGCTGGCGGCGCTGGCAGGCGTGATCTGGTATTTCCAGTTTTTCTTTTATTCCATGGGCCAGACCAAGATGGGCAAGTACGACTTCTCAAGCTGGACACTGCACATGGCCAGCATCATCATCTTTGCCACACTCTGGGGAGTGGCGCTGCATGAGTGGACCGGGACCAGCCGCAGGACGCGCTTGCTGGTAGCCTGCGGACTGTTGCTGCTGGTCGGGTCCACCGTCGTGGTGGGTTACGGAAGCTATCTCAAGGTGAGATAGCTCCCTGTAAGTCCGCGCTTACTTCGTGGATTGAATGACGGTGACTGGACCAAGCAGGCCACCCTGCACCAGCGGCGAGTCCGCCTTATACGGGTGGTAGACGGTGAAGGTGATCTGAGCGGCGTTGGGCTGCTTGTCGCCGATCATGCGGTTGACCCAGGCGTCGGCCACTTTGATGGAGACTTCGTTCTTGCCCGGCTTGAGAGCTTCCGTAACGTCGAGCCGATAAGGCGCGTGCCACGCCGTTCCTGCGGATTTGCCATTCACGGTGACTTCGGCAAGGTTCTTCACATCGCCCAGGTCGAGATAGAGTTTTGCGCCTTTCTTGAACCAGGCAGCCGGTGCGTCGACGGTCTTGGAGTAAGTGCCGAGGCCGGAGAAGTATTTCACACCGGGATCGCTGTTCTCCGACCACGAAGCCAGTTCAGGAAGCGTGATGGAGGCAGGGGCGCCGCGGCCTTCCTGGAATGCGACCGGCCATGGACCGGCAAGGGTAGTCAGCGTGGTTTCGGTTAGTGCCGGCGCGGTGAAGGATGGGGCGGAAGCAGCCTTGCGGAAGACGACGAAGACCGTCCCCCAGGGCTCCAGCGTGAGCGGAATGCTGGTCTTTCCGTCCGCGATGGAGTAGGAGACTGGCTCGACGATGCCGGTGTCCGCGTGCCAGAGTTCAGGCTGTTTGCCGGTAATGCGGAATTTGGTTTGGAAGGTTTCGGCGCGGTCGCTGCGGTTGTCGACGTAGTAGATGTCGGCGCCGGCGGTCCTGCGATGGACGAAGAGCATGTCGGAGTCGGCTTGCGGCTTCGCGTAGTCGAAGTCGGGCGCAATTTTCAGCTTGGGCAGCACTTCGGCGAGCGTCTGTCCTGCGTAGACACGTCCTTTGCCAGCTTGGTGAACGCCCGTTCCGTCGCCGAAAAGATCATTGCTGAGCTTGCTGAATTCAGCGCCATCGTCGGACAGGCTGGGATCGTTGTTGGGCTTGAGGCCGGAGACGGTGGCGCCCTCTTCCACAAGTTTGTGCAACGCCTTTAGCACCGGCAGAGACATGTGCTGGCTATAGGGGTCGAGGGCCAGCACTTTGTAACTCATCCCGCTGGGAGTTATCACGCTGCCATCCTTGACGGAGAGCACGTGGATGAGCGCATCGGCGTTAACATAGTCGAAGCCGTAACCCTCCGGCACGTCGGGATTCTTGTTGGCGAAGATAGCTGTAACGTTTGAGTCTTCGCCGTAGTAGTAGAGGATGTCCGCGGCAAACTTGCCCTGCTGCAGCAGGAAGGAACTGCGCGAGAGATAGGTGATCCAGGGAGCGGCCTGCTGAGCCCAGGTTTCGTTGCGGGTGAACCACTGGCCGAAGGGTCCAAGGCCCAGGCCGGGAGCCTTACCGATCAAAGGCTGATGGACGGAGCAATGGATGACGAAGCGGTTGATGCCTTCGGCGAGTTCCTTGTCGGCCGTCGGCTTGAGCGTCGCGGGAGACCATGCCCAGGGAGAGACAGCCGCTGTCATCGATTCCGCGGCGGCAAGATTCTGCCCGTAGATATGAGCCACGGATGCCGATTCGCGATCGTCCGCGTTGTAGTTATAGAGTTCCTTGTTGACGCCGGGAGATTGCGTCCACATGGCGGACATGGGCACTTCGTTGAGCTTCTTTACTTCCATGCCATCGGCGATGAAGGCGCGACCGCTCTCGTGCGATTCACCGTAATGGCCCAGGCCGAATTCGTGGATGGAGGCTTCGACCTGGCCGTAGTGTTCGTCGGCAGTAAGATCGGCGATGGTCTTGCGGAAGTCCCAGAGGAATTTGTCGCTGGCTTCGGCGGACTCAACTACGTGGCCGGTCAGGACCGGCAGCCAGGGAATGGGGCTGTATCCGCGGTACTTGGTGAACTGGGCGATCATGTCGTCGGTCCAGTTCTGCGCGCCTGCTTCCCAGCTATCGGTGATCACGTACTTCAGGCCGCGCTTGCCCATCCAGTCGGGTCCCAGCGTGTTCTTGTACTGGTCGAGATAGCGCGTCATGTAGTCCTTGACGTAGACGTGGTTGAGCTTGTCGACTTCTAATCCCGTGGCTTCGGCGCTGGCCGGGTGGTTGCTGATGCCGAGCAGCGAGTAGCCGATGCGAACGATCTTCCACTTGCCTGGCGGTGGAGTCCAGTTGAGCGTGCCGTCTTTGGCCATCTTTGTGGTCAAGTCGATGACCGAGGACTTATCTACAGCGTCTGAAACCGCGACACTCGGCGTAGCAAATTCGTATAGGTCAGGCTTGGGAACGAATGCGGCCTTCTCCTGGAAGCGGTTGACGCGCGCGCCGGTGTGCAGCACAAGTTCGGCGATCGCAATGGGTGGAAGGCCCTTAGTTTTGCCCTTTGTCAGGCCGGGGATGTCGAGGTCGTCCATCGCATCGTGAGGCGGCGTGATCGTCTTGAAGGTGACCCGGAAGAAGCGTGCGGTGACGGGCGCAAACTCCGTGGTTGTGCCCACTGCGCCGTTTTCAATGGGAACGATTGGGCGGAAAGTCTGGCCATCGTCACTGGCTTCGAGTTCGCGACCACTTTCGCCAAATCCCCGGAACATGGTCATGGGGTCGAATCCGCCGCCAACAGCGAAGGTTACTGCTTGAATGGTTGCTGGCTTTGGAAATTCGTATTGGATCCATGCGGTTTCGCCGACCGGAGCGGCAGGAATCTCGACGCCGTGCTGGTAATCGCCATCGTCGAGAGCCGCCGCATCGATAGCGGTGCCGGAGTTAGTGGTGATCTTGGGCTGCAAGGATTCGATGGCGATGTCGGTATCGGGCAACCGGTAGGCGACAACTGCGCTGTCGGCATAGAAGGCCAGGCCTTTGACCGGGTCGCCTTCGGAGATCATGTCGTGGTTGCCCATGTTCTGGAATGCGCCGGTGTTCGCGGGCGGATGCGGGAGCTGGCCGCTGAAAGGCTTGCCGCCATCGACCTCGATCTCGCTCCAGACGTACTTCATCATAGCTTCGTTGGGTTTGACCC
>Ga0182012_10000946_pt1 | contig 31932 bp, 17 predicted proteins | sample 612S2SmetaG_FD_120486 | JGI IMG/M metagenome (GOLD analysis project Ga0182012, IMG submission 120486) | Permafrost microbial communities from Stordalen Mire, Sweden - 612S2S metaG | ecosystem: Environmental > Terrestrial > Soil > Wetlands > Permafrost | place: Sweden: Stordalen | collected...
GATTCCCGATGCCAAGGTGCAACTCGGGAAGAAACAATGAATGCCCCGATTAGAAGGGGACTGAAACGATGGGGAATGCCCCGATTAGAAGGGGACTGAAACTAGCCCCTTGTCGACCAAAGCCTTTTGGGTGTTCGGAAACAATGAATGCCCCGATTAGAAGGGGACTGAAACGCTAACCCGGTGCGGTGATACCGGGCAAAACCAAAGAAACAATGAATGCCCCGATTAGAAGGGGACTGAAACTTTGATTGATAGGCACAGGAGCCCCGTTGATGAACTGAAACAATGAATGCCCCGATTAGAAGGGGACTGAAGCCTAGCCGCCCCTTCTCCTTCCTTAATCTGCGTTCATCTGCGCGCATCTGCGGCTCGAAAGGTTTGGTCTTACCTGTTCATCAGTCTCTACATACCCAACCCATTGTGATTTTGAAAAAGCGAACCCAATCCCCAAGTTCGTTTCGCAATCCGCTGATTCTAATCACCTTTTTTGCCGACCTCGCAAGCATCGCCTCGCCGCTCCTAGCTCCCGGCCATGCCGTGAAGCGGGCCAAAACTCATCGCAGCCGCAGCAACGCAAAAGCAAGGCTGAGCGAGTTTTTCATCCCCTCCTGTGGCGAAGTTGCATCTTCGCCATGGGCCATCACAAAAGTTGAAAAAAATCTTTTTCCTTTATTCTTAGCCACTTACGCAAACTTTTCCATTTGGTCCCAAACGCGCACGCACCACACTCAGTTCGAGGTCGTTATGTTTCTCCACTCCGAAAATCTCCCTGAAGACATGCCAGACATCTCGGCCGTTGAGCCAGAAACGTCCCATCCAAATCGAAATGAAAACCCCTTCGACACCGAAGACGACCAGACCAACGAGAAAAACAGCGAAGAAACCGAGCCAAAGGAAAAACGCAACTGTGGCAAAACGGGAGCCACTAGCGAGGCGGGTCGCTCCACCTGTTCTCAAAACGCCCGCAAGCACGGCAGCTGCTCGCGCGTCCTCATTCTCCCTAACGAGGACCACGACGCTTGGCTCGATCTCCTCAGCCGCTGGGAAGCCGCCTATCTCTCCGGCAATCCACTCGTGGCCGACTTCGTCTACAAAACCGCTGCCGCAGAATGGCAGCGCATCCGCGTGCAAAAATCGTACGATTCACTCCTCGGCTTCGTCAGTAACCCCAACGTGTATGAATGGCAGCCGCATGACCAGAAGCAGCATGATCTGGCTCTGCGCTATCTCACCACGGCCGAACGCCGCTTCCAACGCGAATTCCGCATGCTCGAACAGTTCTACACCAAGCACGGCCAACCGGCGGCCGCATCCGAACCCACGCGCGCCGAAGAAGCCGCCGGGGCCCGCGCCCAGGAAGACGAAGATTTGGCAGCCGACGACGAACGCCGCAAACAAGCCTTGGATAACCTGAAGTTCGTCAACAACGAAACCGGCGAATGGGTCGGCAAAGACGGCATCGTCCACCCACCTGAACCTGGCTGGAAGCCTGAACCCATCGTCCCCGGCGAATATCCGCCCGACCACCCCATCCACTCCCCAAAACCGTTATTCCTACAAAGGAAACGACGCCGCTAATGTGTCCAGTGCCGAAACGCAGCCAGGAGCAATTAACGGGAACTTGTCGCGTCAATTCGGATAAGATGGCGGAGCAGGAGAAATTAAAAATGTTGCGACTTACCTTGGGTTTGCTGCTGGCGGTTTTTATGATGGCCGACGAACCGCATCCGACGCTGGCGGTTGGTTCACCCGCGCCCGATTTTGCGTTGCCCGGCATTGATGGCAAGACTCATCATCTGAAAGACTATGCGGCTGCAAAGGTTCTGGCGATCGTTTTCACTTGCAATCATTGCCCTACGGCGCAGCTCTATGAAAGCCGAATTAAGAAACTGGCGGACGATTATCGCGGCAAAGGCGTGACGCTTGTGGCGATTCAACCGAATAACCCCAATGCGATTCGGCTCGACGAATTGGGTTACACGGATGTGAGCGATAGCCTTGACGATATGAAAGTACGCGCGGCTTACCGGCATTTTGATTTCCCGTACCTCTACGACGGCGATACCCAAACCGTGGCGCGGGCCTATGGTCCGAAAGCCACGCCTCACATGTTTATTTTCGATAAGGAGCGCAAGCTTCGCTACGAAGGCCGCATCGACAATAGTCAGCGAGAGAACTTGGTGAAGACCCAAGATGCCCGCAATGCGATTGACGCTTTGCTGGCCGGTAATGCGCCGCCGGTTGACCATACCGGAGTGTTCGGTTGTTCGACGAAGTGGATGGCAAAAGAAGCGGCGCGGCTTGAGGAGCAGAAGCGTATAGAAGCAGAACCGGTGACGGTTGAATCGATTTCGGCAGATGAGTTGAAAAAGCTGCGCGCCAACGGCACAGGCAAAGTGATGCTGGTGAATTTCTGGGCCACTTGGTGCGGCCCATGCGTGCATGAATTTCCAGCGCTTGAAACGACCTACCAGATGTATAAGCATCGCGATTTCGACATGGTGATGGTTTCTACCAACATGCCCGACGAGAAGCCCGGCGTGCTGAAGATGTTGCAGCGGCAACATGCGGCGGGAAAGAACTATGTTTTCGGATCGGACGATACGTACGCGCTGCAGGCGGCGTTCGACCCGAAGTGGGATGCGCCGGTGCCCTTTACCGTTGTGTTGTCGCCGGAAGGGAAAATCATTTATCAGGAATTAGGTGAGGTGGATATTCTGAAATTGCGTCGCGTGATCTTAGGTAATCTGCCCGACCCCGATTACATCGGCCATCGCGCTTACTGGGCAAAGTAACCCATGAGCGAAGTCAACGTGCAACAGCTTGCCTTGGCTGTGCAGAGTGGTGACGCTGCCAAGGTCCGCATGCTCTTGCACGCCCGGCCCGAGTTGATTGGCATGAATATGTCCGGCGGCAATGAGCATCGCGCTCTTCACTACGCAGTGTTGAATCGCGACGCAAGCATGGTGCGTTTGCTGATGGAAGCAGGGGCCGATGCGCACAAGGGCATTTGGCCGCACCGCGATGCCACCTCGGCTTTAACGATTGCCCAAGAGCGCCAGTATCGCGAAATCGTTGCCGTGATTGAGGAAGAAGAACGCAAGCGGCGCGAAGAGATGAGTTGCCCGAATGCAACGGTCTTGCCCGTGCAAGATCAGATCAACGCGGCAATTGCAGAAGGTGACAATGCCGCGGCCATTCGCTTGTTGGAAGCAGATGGCACCTTGATTCAGGCTTGTGATAGCGGAGGCGGCACGCCGCTTCATACCGCGGCCGAGTATGGCAATGTGGCAATGGCGGAGTGGCTGCTCAAGCGGCGCGCCAAAGTGAATAAAGAAGATGTAGCTGGCTTGACCGCGCTCGATCGCGCCGCCCTGGCCGTCGACGATTCGTTTGCCCAGGTGGCCAAACTGCTCATCGCCCATGGAGCGAACGTGACCATCCGCGCTGCGGTGGCGCTGCCAGATGCCGCGCGGATTCGCGAGTTGCTTCAGGCCAACCCCAGCCTGTTGCGCCAGGTGTGGCGCGATGGCGGATTGCTGACGCTGGCCGTGAATCACGGTCACCTGGAGATCGTGCGCTTGCTGCTTGATCTCGGCGCCGATGTAGATGAACGAGTGATGCTCGAAGAATTGGAAGAGCCCACCCTGAGTTGGGGCTCGCCCCTTTGGCATGCGGCCCAACAGAACGAAGTAGAAATCGCGCGCCTCCTGTTAGATCGCGGAGCCGATCCGAATGCGAATGTATATGCCTCGGGTTGGCCGCTGCGCAACGCTTGGAACCACGAGGGCGGGGAACTGAAGCGCCTGCTGCTGGAGCGTGGCGCGAAGATGCAGCCGTACATGGTTTCCGAGACGCACAATGTAGCGGAAGCGAAGCGCCTGTTAGAAGAGGATGCGAGTGAAGATCTGGCGCAAGAGTTGACGTGGTCCGCTTGCGATCATGGGTGCCCCGAGATTGTCGAGATGGCGATCGGCAGACTGCCATGGCCGCGCCGTGATTCACGCTGGCACTGGATTATCATTCAACCCATTCGCGGGGCGAAAAGTGAAGGGCACTTCCAATGCATGGCGGTGCTATTGCGCCATGGGGTTGACGCCAATGTGGCGCGCTATGGCCAAAGAGCACTGCACTTCGCGGCAGCGTATTCAGGAGCGGTCAGTGATGCCGACCGCGCACGCTTCGCAGCCATGCTGTTAGACGCTGGAGCAAAATTGGATGTGCGCGATGACTTGTTAAAGTCAACGCCCTTAGGCTGGGCCTGTCGTTGGGGCCGAACGAAAGTGGCCGAGTTGCTGATTGCGCGTGGTGCGGTGATTGATGAGCCGGACGCCGAAGATTGGGCCACTCCCAAAAAGTGGGCCGAGAAGATGCAGCACCCCGACATCGTCGAAATGCTGGCAGCTTCCCGGCCCTGATGAGTCGCTTAGAAGTCGATTCGTGCGCCGACTTGTCCGGTGCGCGCGCCGCCAAAGTCGGAGCCGCGTGCACTGGTAATCACACCGACGCTTGAGCTCGAGATGTTCAAAACCGGGTCGGCCAGATTAGTGTGATTAAGGATGTTCGTAAATGAACCCTCAACCTTGAGATGCACTCGTTCGGTAATCGCGAAGCGTTTCGACAGACCAGCATTAACGTTGACGGTTCCCGGCCCGACAACGGAGCCAATGCCGGCACTACCGAAGCGTCCGATGGGAGCGAGAGTCTTGCCAGGGGTGGTGCCGATGAGGCAAGACTGACCGGGCGTCCAGCCCGGTGTGCCCGGACAGACATAAGCGGACAAATTGAACCAATCGTTGGCCGTTGGATTACCGAGTGTGGGGTTGCCGATCAGATCTGGTGCCTGTGCCCGCCCTATGATACCGGAGCCTGTACCAGACGGATCTCCGCCTGTGAAGTAAGGCGTGAGAAATGGCCCACTCTGCCATAAGAAGATGCTATTCAACTGCCAGCCTCCCAATAAGCTGTCAGCGATTCGATTTGAGTGAGACATGAATGAGCGGCCCTTGCCGATCGGTAGTTCATAAATAGCCGAGGTGAGCCACCTATTCTTGCGCGATGCATAGACAGGGCCGTATTCATGTTTCAAGTCGAGGGCATCCATGGTGCGGCCACCGGCGTTTTCTCCTGCGAAGCCACTCGGGGTGTAGCCCTGGTTGTCGGCTAGATTCTTGCCGAACGTGTACGAAGAATTGAAACCCAAGCCTGCGGTGTAGCGATGGCTAAATTCAATTTCAGCCGCTTGATAGTTGGCGTTGGCGCCATTGGCTCGGGTGTTAACCACGCCCCAGTTCGGAAAGGGCCGGTTGCTTAACGGCTGAAGCGCAAAGTATGTGGTGGAGTAGTTCGATTGATTCAAATTGGGAGCCCAAACCAGATCGCGAGTCTCCATGCCGACATATGAGACACGCAAGCCTGTGTTGTGACCCAGGTCTCGATCGATGGAGAAGTTAGTCTGCATTGAGTAAGGGTCTTTGTAGTTGATCTGATTTGCAGTACCGAAATAGTATGTGCCGGGGCTGCCGATTGTCGTTCCAGAGCCGATGCCACTCACGTTCGGCCATTGAATTTGTGGGACGCCCTTGACGAGAGTGTTGTTGTAGGTGGACGTGGCTGATTGCAAGGTTCCCGTTAGTGCGTAGTAGATAGAGCCGAGCACTTCGGTGTTGTAGACGCTGAAGCCGCCTCGGAAAACAGTTTTGTTGCCGAACGGACGATAAGCGAAACCAAAGCGCGGCATGAAACGGTTAGGCGCGGTGCGCAGGCTTTGCGGCAAGCCGGCTTGGCTGGCGGAGAGTACCGGTTCACAGGGCGCGCCGTTCAAAGTCACTCCTCCGGTTTTCTGACCAAGTGGGCAAGGATTGGTGCTAGCGAGACCGGGATCAAGCAAATTGGCATAGCCGTCAGGATAGATGATCGCGCCCGACTTAGCGTAGCTGGGATCGAAGTTGCCGATGTTGCCGGAAGCATCATGGTAGCCCGGGTGAAATTCCCAGCGCAGGCCATACTCAAAAGTCAGCTTTTCACTGAGTCGAAAGCTGTCCTGCACATAGGCGTTGTAGTGGTTGGTGATGCCATCGTTGTCCATTTTGACGTTGTCGAAATCGGTGGTTGCCGGAACACCCAAGAGAAAATCGCCAAAGGGCGCACCGGAGAACTGGCCGCTGAATTGGAATCCGCCATAGTTGTCGCCGCTTAGGAAGCCCAGCGGAGTGATGGCTTGAATATGGCGGTAGTCAAAGCCGAACTTGAGAGTGTGCTTGCCTTTGAGCCAACTCACGTTGTCGACAATCTGATAGGTGCGACCCTGAGTGATGCCGTTGAGACGGTCGGCCCCAAGGCCGGTTAGATTGTCCGAGAAAGAAACATCGGGAAGCCCATTGAAGAATGCCGGTAGTCCGGGCAAGCCCTGCAAGCCGAGAGACTGAGAGAACGCTGCGCCGTTATAAGGATTGGAAGTGCCGCTGTCGTTGCGCGTGAATCCGAACCGGGCCTCATTATAGAGGCTGGCGCTGATGGAATAGTTATGGGCGAGTGTGAGCAGGCGGTAGTTGTCGGGATTATTGCTAGACGGAACTAGCAGATCGTTGTTGGAAAGAGCGTTGATGTCTTTCGAAGTCCAGCGCCCGAAAATGTGCTGTTTTGAACCAAAATTCTGATCGATTCGGATATCGTACTGGTCGGAGTGATAGCTGTTATCGCGATTTACAACATAGTTCGCCGCGTGAAGGACGGACGTGTTGCCGGTGTTCGGCAACGGAAATAAACTAAGAAACTTTGCTGCCACTGGATTGATTTGACTTTGCGGGATGGTGTCGTTGGCGTATGGATTGCCGGAGAGGTCGGTAACAGTGACGCCCTCGGCGCTGAAATTGCCGTTGCGCATAGCCTGTGTAGGGACAGTGTCCTGCAGCGTTGAACTCTTAGGGAAACGAAAGCCCTCGTACGTGCCAAAGAAAAAGGTCTTGTTCTTGCCGTTATAGAGATGTGGCAAACTGACCGGACCGCCGGCCGTGACGCCAAAATCATTGGCTACGAGATGATTCTTTGTGGTGGAACCAAAGCCAGTGGCATTCATCGCCGCATTTTGGCTGTACCAAAAGAGACCTCCATGGAAGTCGTTGGAACCACTCTTGGAAACTGTAGTGATATCTCCCACCTGGCCATATTCAGCGGGGTTGCCGACTCCTTGTACTCTGATTTCGGCAATGGATTCGGTGGAAGGAAAAGCGTTTGAGAGTGGAGAATTGCCGGTCACATTCGTGATTGAAATGCCGTCGAGCGAATACTGAGTCTGCGAAGGCACACCGCCTTGGATGGAGAAGTTGCCGCTGTTATCGGCCTGAACGCCGGGAAGCGCTTGAATCACGTTGTAAGGGCTGGTATTGCCGTCGGCACGCACATTGACGGGCATTTGCGCCGGATCGAGCGACGCTTGGATGGTTTGGCTATCGGTGGCGATCACGCCTTGTGATGTTGATTCCACCGTGACGACTTGCGACATCTGGCCCACCTTGAGACTGCCGTCAACACGCAAGGTTTGACGGGCGGTGAGGTTGAGGTCGGTGACCGTGAAGGTTTCGAATCCTTTGGCGGTAACAGTAATGGAATAACGCGCAGGCAGCGCGTTGAGCAGCGAATAATCACCATTGCTATTGGTCGTTGTTTCGCTCATCGTATTTTCGTCTAAATTGTTCGCCACGACCGATGCGTTGGGAACAACAGCGCCGGAGCTGTCTTTGACGGTGCCCAAAATCGTGCCGAAGGTGGACTGCGAATAGGCAGAAAAGGACAAACACAAAGCGAAAGTGATCAAGACTACTGACTTCAAGCGAACCCCCTAAGTCGAATTATTTTGTAACTTGAAAAAGGTTACACTAGCGCTGTTTCATTCGAGTGTCAACCCGATGACAGAAATAATCGGTTTCAAGCTCGTTGGATATAAAAGGCGACAATGAAGTCTTGAAACCGATCCAAATTGTTTTTTTGCTCGTTGCGATCTTTTCGAAGCAAGCGATCGCCGCTGACGCTGACCCAAATAAGGTCGGTGAAGGAAATGCGCTTGCCTTGAAAACCGGTTCAGCTTCGCCGTTGGTGCAATCGGCGATGCGAGTGATCCTGAAAAATGTTCGGCAAATTCACGATGAAGCGATCAGGGTGGCTACCTTGGACGCGTTGCGTAATCCGGCCACGTGCGTAGTACATCGCGTGCGGGTCAACGACGAAGTCAAAGCGGCGATCATCGTGAAGTTGAAAGAAGAAGGACTGCTCGCGGAAGGCGGCGAAGCAGAAAGCGGGATTTTCCCACCACTAAATGCGGAGGGAAGCGCCTGTCCGCGACTAACGCTTACGCTGAGTGGAGCGCCTGGCAGTGGCTGGGGGAGCCATCATTCTTATCCGGGCGGATTGGCCGTGCATGAAGCTTTCAATCTGCAAAGCGCGCTTAATTTTGCTGCGCTTTACCGAAATGTTTACGGCAAAGGTTTCTTGATCAACCTGGACTGGGTGATTGCCGCTCCGGCATGGCACGATTGGGCCAAGACGATGGTCTTTCAGTGGAACGCCGACGGCACGATAACGAATGAATTTAACTTTGGCGGTACGGGTCACAACGACAACTACGGCGCGCCGGGAGACTCGCGGACTGGGGCGCATCATATTCTGGGCTTGGCGGAAACAATGGCTCGTGGTTTGCCTCCGGGCATGGTGATTGCACAAGCTAGCGCGCATGCAGCGCCCACACTAGGCAACGAGTACAAGGTGGTGAACTGGTTGCGAGCCGCTTCGTTGATTGCTCGCATTGATCCGGCGGCGAAAGGCTACCTTGTGATTGACAAATTCGGACACTGGCGCCTGCCACCGCTCAATCATCTATGGGATGGTCTTGATTTAAACAAGAACGACCAAGCAAACGTACTGCTGGAATACCAAATTCACAATCTTTCTGATGCGGATTTTGTGGAGTCAATTCCAGCCGCAGCCAATGCAGATCTGTTGCTGAAAACTGTGGCGAAGCAATTCGGGTATGGGGCGGCCGATGCCGCCGTTTATAACAACAAGTTCCGAAACGTAGTTTTGGCGTATTTGAGCGCAGAGCGGGTGAGCTTTCTGTATAGCAGTTACGGCCTGGATGCGGTTGTGAAGGAGATTGAAGCGCTCAAAACACGCGGCATCATCATCTTAGGGCCAAAACCCTAATTCTCGCCCAAGATTCCAATCATGCTTGTCTGGGCGATTTGAGCGGTCGCGTTACTCCAGATGTTCTGGTTGCTCCAAATATTCTGGTTGCTCCAAATATTCTGGTTGCTCCAAATATTTTGGTTGCTCCAGATGTTTTGGTTGCTCCAGACATTCTGATTACTCCAGACATTCTGGCTACTCCAAACATTTTGGCTACTCCAGACATTCTGATTGCTCGAAACATTCTGGTTGCTGCCGACCGATTGCTCGTGCGAATCAAAACGCCTATACTCTGCCGCCAATGCTCCATTGCAGATCGTCCCCGATGCACAAACAACGGTGAGTTTGGCTGCGTGGCCTTCTTGCGCGGGAGTGTAATTCACGATCGGCGATTGCGCATTGCCTGAGAAGCCCTCACCGTCTAACAGAGCGGCTTGAATGTCGAGATAGCCGGCACCCACGGTAAACGTATCGTAATAACTGGTGAAAGATTGTCCGGTGGTTGGCTCGTAGGCGACGCTTGACTTGGGGAATCGTTTGAAAGCCGTGAGCATGAGGCGAGCTTTCACCTGATCAGGCGTGAGGTTAGGGTGAGCTTGGAGGAGGATGGCTACTGCTCCGCTGACCACAGGCGCCGCCATGCTCGTTCCGCTCAAAGTGAAGTATTTGCTAGATGGTGCGGTGGAGGAAGTCCACTCAAAGTAGTTCAATGGGACCACGTTGGACGGATACAAAGTCCTCAGTGTGCCCTGCGGGGCAAGGAGCGAGACGACCCGGTTGCCGGGCGCCAGAATGTCGGGTTTCACGACGTGATCAATGAGCGTGGGCCCCTTGGAACTGTAGCTGGCGATGCGATCGTCATCACGCTGCGGTGTGCCCATGGATTTCATTGCGCCCACGGTGATGGCGTATGGATCATTACCGGGAGAGCCGATGGTGCCGTAGCCGTTATTGCCGAAGGAATTGTCGCGACCGTCGTTACCGGCAGCGACGACCACTACAATGCCGGCGTTCCAAGCTTTCTCAACGGCTTGACACAACGGATCTGTCTTATAGCTCTCATAGACTGGATGGCCGAGCGAGAGGTTGATGACACGAATATTGTAGGTGTTTTTGAGTTGAATGGCGCGTTGAATGGCGGCAATCACGAAGCTATCGGCCCCGTTGCCGTTGCTGTCCAAAACACGAAGATCAATGAGCTGAGCGCCAGGCGAAATGCCGCGAAAGGTGCGCATACACCGGTCGCATGTCGAATCGGCGCCATCGCCCGCAATAATGCCCGCCACATGTTCACCGTGGCCAAAATAATCATCCGACGAACTCGCCATAATGAAATTCTCTCTGTAGACAACACGGCTAGACAAGGCAAGGCTTGGCTTGTCGAGATCGTCCACGTTGGAGATGCCGCTATCTATGACGGCAACACCAACACCGGAGCCATCCAACCCGAAGAGCCACCAAGCTGAGGTCGCGTTCACGGCGGCGGCGGTGTTATCGAGAAAGCTATGAACCGGGCGATCTTCGGCGATGGACAAGACTTCAGGATCTGCGGCGATTTGTTGCAAGCTCGAAGCGGGAAGGGAGTAAGCGCCACTGTTGATAATGCCGAGATCCGCTTTGATGATGCCGCCGTTCGAAATGGCTTTCAGATGCTGGCTGTAGGAGGGTGGATTTCGGTAATGAACAATGACTTGAATATTCTTAGACTGGGTTACGGACGACAAAGAAGCCGAGATAGACGCCTGTTGGGCGCTACCGGGAACGGAACTCAACATAACAGCGGACAGGGCCGCCCAAATTGAGTGTTTCACACTCTTCCCCCTGAAAATTTTGGCCGCAGTTTTGGCCAACTATAGCTTATTGAGAACAGTATATGCGAAAAGAAAGTGGCGGAACCCAAAAAAGATGCTTATTTAACAAAAATTCCTATCCAGTGTGTTTGGATCAAGAATGCGACTAGAAACAAGGCGTAACAGCGCTTGTCGAACCGCTTAGAAAGCGAAAGGTAGTTGACTAAAAGACAGTAACGCCCTTAGATTATAGACTAAAGCTTGTCTTAAGAGAATTAGATTTACGAGTAAGCGATAATTTTTCAGGGTTCCTTTGGCTATTAAGGCAATAATGAGCAAAACGAAAGCGAATGCATTGGATTTGTGTAAGCTGGCTTTCTTTTTCTTGCTAGCGACGGCTTCCTGGGCGACTGGGCTTGACCTGTCGTCGCTAGATCCAACTAAGGATATCCGCGATTATCATCAAGATGTTTGGGGGATCGATCAGGGGCTGCCGCAGAACTCCGTCCACGTGATCTTGCAAACCAAAGATGGGTACATCTGGTTCGGCACGGAATTGGGATTGGTGCGTTTTGACGGCTTGCGCTTCGAGGTGTTCGATAAGAACAACACTCCGGATCTTGGGAACAACACCGTTGTGAGTTTGCTGGAAGACCGCGCCCACACTCTGTGGATTGGGACCTATGGCGGCGGGGTTTCCTATTACTCTAAGCATAAGTTCAATCGGCTGGGAGCAAAGGAGGGATTGCCCGGCCAGACCGTGCGCGCTTTGCTTGAAGACGCGAGCGGGGATATTTGGATTGGTACCGATGCCGGACTGGCTCGCCTTCACAATGACCGGATCACTGTCTACAAAAGGACAGATGGGCTGGCCGGAGATCAGGTCTACGCGCTAGCTCCAGGTTTCGACAACACCATTTGGATTGGAACGCAAGACGGGCTGACCAGTTACCATGGCGGCAAATTTTCGAACTATAAAGGCGCGCCGGGCCTTCCGAACTCACCGGTGCGATCTTTATACGCGGGCGAAAGCAGTCTTCTGATCGGACTCAATGGGGGCGGGTTGTGTGAGTGGCGCGATGGGCGGTTCACCAACATTACAAAGAGTGATGGGCTAACTGATAACGGCGTACCAGCGTTGCTGGAGGATAGGAGCGGAACCGTTTGGATTGGTACTTACGGCGGAGGTTTGTGCCGCCGTGTGGGCAAGACATTTACACATTACACGAAGAGCGACGGCTTGCCCATTAACGATGTTCGCGCCTTGTTTGAAGACAAAGATGGATCGCTATGGATTGGGACCGGCGGTGCGGGGTTGGTTCGACTTTCGGCAGGGCGTTTATTCGCGACATACGGCGAGCGCGAAGGGCTTAGCTCCGATACGGCTATGGCCGTGATGCAGGACAGTCGTGGCGATATGTGGATTGGAACGAATACGGGTGGCTTGAATCGTTGGCACGACGGGAAAATCACAACTTTTACAACAAAGAATGGTTTGGCAGATAATGTGGTTTTTTCTTTGGCGGAGGATTTGCATGGCGACCTCTGGATTGGCACGCATGGCGGACTGAGTTATTTGCGCCATGGCCATTTCTCGAACTACACAGAACGTAACGGTTTACCGTTGAACATGGTGAGCGTTGTTTATGTCGACCATGCGGGTACAGTATGGCTTGGAACGAAGGCTGGACTCACGCGCAAGGATGGGAATCAGTTCACCACCTTCACCGCTAAAGACGGTCTTTTGGACAAGCCGATCACGAGTATTTTTGAGGATCACAATGGCAGTCTCTGGGTGGGGACATTTGGGGGTGGGGCGGAGCGTTACGCGAAGGGTAAGTTTGAAGTGTTTGACACGAAGCGAGGCTTAGCCGACGACAGTGTTTGGACTTTTTATGAAGACAAAGACGGCGTCTTGTGGGTGGGAACCGCCGGCGGTTTGAGCCGTTTGAAAAATGGCAAGTTTAGTTCGTTTACGGCGAAAGATGGTCTGCTGGACGATGGTATTGTTTCTATCGTTGAAGATGACCAAGCAGCCTCGGTTGATAATTTGTGGCTTGGATCAGAGCGCGGTGTGTTCCGCGTGGCGAAGCAGGATTTAGCCGATTTTGCCGACAAAAAAAGTGAACACGTGCCATCGGTTTCTTACGGTGTTTCGGATGGGATGAGCACTACGGAGTGCAACGGCGGGATTCAGCCTTCCGTTTGGAAGAGCCGCGATGGACGGCTCTGGTTTCCGACGATGAAGGGCGTGGCCGTGGTGGATCCCACGAAGGCGAGTTCGGTAGTGCAGCCGCCGCAGGTTGTGTTAGAAAGCGTTCGGGTGAATGGAGCGGACGTGGATATAAGTTCGGCTTTTGACGCGCCGCCGGGAAATGGTGATCTGGAGTTTCGCTATTCGGCCCCAACCTTCGTCTCTCCGCAAAAAACTGTCTTTAAGTACATGTTGGATGGATACGACAGAGAATGGGTGGATGCGGGGACGCGAAGAATGGCGTTTTATACAAACATTGCGCCACGTACTTATCACTTTCGCGTTGTCTCTAGCAACGGCTTTGGGAAATTCAGTAGGGAGGCGCGGTTCGATTTCAGGCTAGGGCCATTTTTTTATCAGGCCCTGTGGTTTCAGGGTTTGTGCGCTTTCTGTGCGGCAGCGATCGCACTTGGGCTGTATGCTTCTCATGTGCGATCGGTGGAGGGGCGCGAGCGGGCGCTGGAAACGCGCGTGGACGAGCGCATGTCTGACTTGCGCAACGCGTTGGCCGAACGCGGGCGCGCCGAGCGAGAATTAGTCAAGGCCAAACAATCCGCTGAGGAAGCCAGCCGTGTGAAGGGCGAGTTTCTGGCGAACATGAGTCATGAAATCCGCACTCCTATGAACGGCATTGTTGGTATGACCGACTTGGCGTTGGCTACCAATCTCACTCCGGAGCAGTATGAGTATCTGGGGATGATCAAATACTCAGCCGATTCGCTGCTCACCGTGATTAACGACATCCTTGATTTTTCGAAGGTGGAAGCGGGCAAACTCGACCTTGAGCCGATGGACTTCGATTTGCGCGACAGTTTGGATGACACGTTGCGGCTGGTGGCAATCCGCGCCGATCAAAAGGGGCTTGAGGTTGTGGCCGATGTGGGAAACGGTGTGCCGGAAATGGTGCGAACCGACCCGACCCGTCTGCGGCAGATTGTGCTGAATCTGCTGGGAAATGCAGTGAAATTTACCCAGCGGGGAGAAGTGGTTTTGCAAGTCGCGTGCGAATGGCGAGATGAATCGGGCGCGATGTTGCATTTCATTGTGCGCGATACCGGCATTGGCATACCACGCGATAAACTCACCACCATCTTTGAAGCGTTTTCTCAAGCCGATTCTTCAACCACTCGACGGTTTGGCGGTACCGGGTTAGGGCTGGCGATTTGCCATCGTTTGGTTCAGTTGATGGGGGGCAAGATTTGGGTTGAGAGCGAGGAAGGTGCAGGGAGTCAGTTCCATTTCACAGTCAGAACAGAAGCCTGGCAAATCAAGCGTCCGGAGTCAACGGGAGAGATTGCGGAGTTAGCAGGAGTTTCAGTGTTAATTGTGGAAGACCATGTGACCACACGCCGCGTTTTGCGCGAACAACTGTCACGGTGGGGAATGCGCGCCATTACGGCACCGAATGTAAAGGAGGCACTGGCGCGACTGCGTCAGGCAAAAAATGCCAACGAGCCGTTTTCACTCGTCCTGGCCGACGTGCATTTACCCGACGGCGACGGCTTTGGCTTGGTGGAGAAAATCAATCGCCAACCTGCTTTGACGGACGCAACCATCATGATGTTCACACCGGGACACAAGCTGATTGAAGCGGCGCGTTGCCGGGAGTTGGGCGTGGTAGCGTACATTACGAAACCCATTCGCGGGCAGGAGTTACGCGAGGCTTTGAAAGCTGCCCATTCGAAAGCCACGCGCGGTACAAGTGATACGCCCATTGTGGCGCGGAGTGAACCTCCTCTGGCTGAGAAGCGCACGGTGCGCGCGCTGCGGGTTCTCTTGGCGGAAGACAATGCCATTAATCAGCGGCTTACCCTTAGATTGCTTGAAAAGCGCGGTCACAGCGTGGTGGCGGCGGCCGATGGTGTGGAAGCGTTGGAAGCGCTGGATAGGGATGTCTTTGATTTGGTGCTGATGGACGTACAGATGCCGCGAATGGATGGCTTTCAGGTGACCGGAATCGTGAGGGCGCGGGAGAAACTAACTGGCGCACACCTGCCGATTTTTGCGATGACAGCGCATGTGCTGAAGGGTGACGAGGAGCGGTGTCTTAGCGCGGGAATGGATGGCTATATTCCTAAACCCGTTAGTCCGAAGGAACTGATTTCTATGGTGGAAGGTGTGACGCTTCCTATCTCTCCGGCCTCGGCTTCGGCCTCAGCCTAGCCAAGGATTGAAAAAGTGCTCTGAGCCATGGAGTTCTCGACGACTGCCGTTTTTACGTTCGCCGTAAAATCCAAATTCGATTTGAGCATGCCCAGCATTGCGGTGCTTAAATCCACACTGTCTCCCATGGTTGAGCCGGAAGTTAATGGGTTACTGGCATTTTGAAATACATGATTGAGGCCGTTGGCGGCCGATTCGAGCGCCGCACTTGCCGCCTGCATACCCGCCGCTGGAATTGAAAAGTTCATTTGCGCTGCCTATCTCAAGTTGCTTATCGACGCGCCATTTGAGTTTCTAGAAAATCAATTTCAGCGAGAACTGGATCTGGCGGGAGGTGCCGGCGGTGCGTGAGATTTCTCCGAAGCCCGAGCCCGACACTATGTTGGAGGGTAAGCCGAAGTTCACAATGTTGAACAGATTAAAAAATTCTGCTCGGAACTGCAAGACGGCGATTTCGCTCCCGCTGGCGTGTGTGGCGACCGTGGTGTTCTTAATGACCGCGAAATCGAGGTTGTGAAAGGAAGGTCCGCGAAACGTGTCCCGTCCTAAGGTGCCGAATTGCCCAACTGGAATCGAAAAGAATGACGGGTTTTGGACGCCGAGGCCAAAGTAGTCTTCGCGGATTTTGCGACTCGTGGAAAAAACAGGAGTGCTGACAAGATTGGGGCGGTCTACGCCGTTTGAACCGACGCCGGTTTGTTGAATACCCGAGTAGACAGTGAATGGAGTGCCGCTTGTTAGTGTTGAAATGCTGAGCAACTGCCAACCTAACGTGGCCTTTTGGGGAAGCCACATCATGAAGTTGGCTTTCTCGAAATGCAAGTCTTGAATGACACTGGCGCTGAAAGCTTGCGGAGTATCAAAGGTGGACAGTCCTTTATCCGCGCGAGTGTCTGAGGGATTTTGTGGCCAGGCTTGTGCCGAAGCACCCGATGTGCCGGAAATGAAACCTCCGAGAACGGAGCTAGTGTCATCTATCGATTTGGACCAGGTGTAACTCGCTTGGATATCCGGGCCGCTGTGGCCTAAGTTTCCTTGTACGGAGGTTTGTAGCGCATGGTACGAGGAGTGGGATCGGTCGGTCACGATCATGGCCATACCAAGACCTCCTATTACATTGCCGGCGGAGTCAAACTGAGTGTAGGGGGCATAGGCGGGAGCCGCACCCGTGTAGCCATTGGGAAAATCCATTGCGGGTAAGTGAATACCTGCGGTGCCAACGTATCCAGCGTCGAAGTCGAGAGAACTCCATTTCTTCTCGATCCCGGCAGTCCATGTAGCTAGATAACCGTTGCGAAACCATGGAGCGACGGCGCCCAAATTCAAGGCTGTGATCTGGTGTCCCGGTGTGAGTGCCGCGAGATCTTGCTCAAACCGGTTGACATCCATGATCGTGTTTGCCGGTACTGTCTTTGAATTTCCACTGGCGAAAATGTCCACTCCACTCGGTGTGTAGATGTTGGGAACCTGAGCGGGCGTGATGGTAAAGCCGAACGGAACCGGAGCGCCCGGGGACGCCGCCAGGTGCGGGTAAATCACGAAGGGAGCGCTGCCTGTCAGTGAGTTGTCTTGCCAAATGTTGGGAGGAATCGTTGTAATGGCGCCTCCCATATGAAAGAGCAGATCCTTGCGCGGCGCCCAAGAGACTTGCAGGCGGGGTCCAAAGCCCTTCTTGTCAAAGACGTAACCGGGCTGCGGGTTGAGTACGTATTCTTCTTTTCCTGAGATAAACTGCAAACCGGAGGACCGATGAGCCCGCTCTGTGATAGGAGTGTAGAGTTCGTATCGCAATCCTAGGTCCATCGATAACTTGTTCGAGATTTTCCAGCTATCTTGCAGAAAGAAGTTGAAGTCGTACCTGGAAATCGCAGCTACTCCAATTTGACTGCCTTGTGGGAAATAAGAAGGCGCCACCGCCATCGAGTAGCTAAATGCGCTGGCGGTGAGCAGCCCGCTGAGGGTGTCCGGCAACGGCGCGCCGGCGCTGATATTGTGAAGTCCACTTTGTGAGCGAATTGCGGTAGGAGCGTAGGAGACGCCGCCGCCAAACGTGTATTGTCCATTGATGCCCAATCCGAAATACGTGGTGTCGCGGTTTGCGCGCACTTCCGCGCCGGCCTTGAATTTGTGTCTTCCTTTTGTCCAAGAGAAGTTTTGACGGCCTTGGAAAAGGTTGCCGAATGCATTGGTGACGCTGCCGGCCGCCGAATTGAACGCCTCGTAAAGACCGTCTGAAAATGTGAGCGCGGGATCTGTTCGGTTTGGAGTTGGGAATGAGGGGGTTGTGCGAGTCACGCTGAGAGATGACTCCCAATTGGAATTCGGACTTACGGTATCTGTATAGGTGATAACGCCGTTGCGTTGGTGGTCTATATAGCGAATGCCGAATGATGGATCAATGGCCGTCTGGCTAGGATTTGTTGTGGGACCACTCAGGTTGTTAAAATTGAAACGGCCAAACAGGCGGCCCTTTTCCGAAACTTTGTGATCCAAACGCGCGGAGAACTGATTCGCATCTGTTGTGACTTTTGACGAAGTCGCATATGTGCGTGCGCCGTAAGGACCGAGCGCATCGTTGGGGAGGGGATAGCGGTCGATCAGTCTTGCGATCCGCGGATCAACCGGCACATAGAGCGTGTCGCCTGGGAAGGCTGTTGTGTCTATGCCATCACGCTCCTGTGCCGTGGGAACCGGGATAACTTGCGTCGTGCCCAATACTTGCCGGAAGGCTTGGTATTGCACGAAGTAGAAAGTTTTGTTGCGCAATAGCGTACCGCCGTTGGTGAAGCCGAATTCGTTGCGGCGAAAAGCTGGGATTCGTCCAGGTTGGGCCAGTGAGGTGCGATCGAAAAAATTGCGAGCATCAAAAGCGGAGTTGCGCACAAATTCAAAGAGCGATCCATGAAAACCGCTCGTGCCGCTGCGTGTGAGGATGTTGGTGAATCCAGCGGCGCCTCGACCGATTTCGGCAGGCATCCAACCGGAGCTGGACTGAATTTCCTCGACCGCATCGACATTGAAGTTGGAAAACGTGGCTCCGCCCATTTCTGGATCGCTAATATCCGCTCCATCCATCGCGAATACGGCCTCAACACCGCGCTGGCCATTGATGGCGAATTGTGCGGTGAAGTTGCTCGAGCCGTTTGAATCGGTCATAGTGCCTGCAGCCATAAGGAGGAGCGCGCTGAAATCCCTTTTGTTGAGTGGCAAGCCGGAGACCGCTTGACTAGAGAGTTGCTGCCCCCCAGTCGCCGCTGCTTGTTCGGCTGTAAGTTGAATTGTGAGTGTGCCGGAATCGGAGATGGTTAGTTGCGCGATGCCGGGCGCCGGCAATTGGATCGATTCGAGCCGCGTGGCTTTCCCGCGTTGCCAAATGATTGATACGGTGTATTGTGCTTTAGGAAGCGCTGTAAATTGGAAACGGCCGTTGGCGTCAGTACTAGCTTTGATTTCATTGCTCGAGGAATGGAGACTCACCATGGCGGAGCTTAAGGGCTGGTTCGAACCGTTGTGGACAATGCCAACCCAATCCTCTGCGAAACCGCTGGTTGCTAACACTATGAGAAGGAAAATTCTCTGGCGCGCCGACATTCCTACTCAGTCTAACTTGAGGATTCCATGTTAAGGAACTCACGTATCTGGTTGGGTGTCTTATTGGCTTGGATGTGCTTGTACCAAAGAGCCATTGCCTATGCCGTTATCGACGATCTCCGTCATGGCCAACAGAAGCCAGATGTGCCGTTCAATTTTGGTTTTAGGATGCAACAGGTTTCCGGCATGACGAACGAGGCGTTCGATGCCGGGGTGCGCTTTGGCGATGTGGTGGAAACGGTTGACGGTAAGCCCTTCAGCAGCATGCGCATTTTGTATGAAGCGGTGAATAGCCGCAAGCCTGGCGATTTCCTGCCGGCGAGCGTCCGCAGCGCCAGAGGCACTCCGTTTAACGTGAGTATCCGCATTCCTGCCGTGTCGAGTCGCCCATCTACATTGCTCGAGTGGATGGCCCAGCTAGCCGTTGCCGTCGGCTTACCTGCCTTCTGCCTGTCACTTGGATTTTGGGTTGCCTTTCAAAGACCGGACGATCGCCTGGCTTGGTTCTTACTGGCCATGATGATCGGCTTCGGGGGGCTGGCACAGGAATTCCCGATTAACACCTTGCCTGGGCAGTTACCCATGCTTAGCTGGTGGGCTGTCTTTGGCTCATCTTCCGGCTTGTGGACAACATGGATGCTACTCTTCGCGATTTCATTCCCAAATCGCCCAAAACTGGATCTTCGATTGCCTTGGCTGAAGTGGATGTTGATCGCCCCGTTGCTGTTGCTCACAGTGGGGATGAGCATATTTGAGATTGGACGAGAGATTAGTTTTGGTGCGATTAGCTTTCTTCGGCCGTATATTCCATTCGTATTGGCCACTCGGCCCGACGTTCTTTTTCCTGTGATGGCGGTTGTACTCTTCTTTGTGATCATTGGACTGAAGGGTGTTACCAGTAATACCGTTGATGGCAAGCGGCGGCTACGCATCCTGCTGCTTGGCAGTCTGATTAGCTGCGGACCCATTCTCGTTCAGAGCCTCCGTTCCATTGAAAAGCAATCGGATCTTTTGTTGTGGGCCGGACCGCTGGAATATTTTGCCACCCTGATGCCTCTGTTGCTCTTTCCCCTGACGCTGACTTATGTCATCGTCATTCGCCGCGCTATGGACGTGAAGTCCACGCTCCGCGAGGGTATCCAGTACGCACTGGCGCAACGCGGGCTAACAGTGTTGCAAATCATCGTGACCGCCGCGGTGATCGCGTCAATTGCAATTCTCTCCGCTAACAAATATATCGGTCTGGCAGCTAGGGTCGAAACCATTGCCGTCGGGTTTCTCACTATCGTTCTGCTCCGCCGTGGCGCGCAATGGCTGGCTTGGTGGGTTGATCGGAGATTCTTCCGCGAGGCTCACAGTAACGAACAGATATTGAACGAACTCACATTGAGCCTCCGAACGCTGATGGAAGAGAATACTCTGCTGCAAACTGTGGCCCAGAAAATCTCGGCGGCGTTGCACGTACCTCGCATCGCTTTTTTGCTCAACGCCGGAGGCCAACTCACGCCTGCTTACTCAACGGCGTCCCCAACCGAGCAAAGCCTCACACTCGCCGAGAGTGGTGGCGTAGTGCGCCACCTTAAGGTCTTGCAAAAGGCCGCGCCCGTCTATTTCGACGATCGGAAAAATTGGATCCAGACGATTCATCCCGCGGAACAGGAAACGCTGAAGAACTCGCAGACGGAGGTGGTTCTTCCGGTCTCAGTCAAAGACAAGCTGCTCGGCGTTCTAGCCCTCGGCCCCAGGCAAGCCGATGCGCCTTATACGGACCGCGATTTACAATTGCTCGATGCCTTTGCTACGCAAGCTGGTTTCGCGCTTGAAAATAGTCGTTTGTCCACGCAATTCGCCTATGAAATCGCTACTCGTGAAAAACTGAGCCGCGAAATGGAGATCGCCCGCGAAGTGCAAGAACGTCTTTTCCCACAAAATTTTCCGGTAGTGCCCGGCATTGATTATTTCGGTACGTGCCGGCCCGCACTGGCCTGTGGTGGTGACTATTACGACTTTCTGACACTCCCGAACGGTAGCTTGTGCATCGCGATTGGTGATGTATCAGGGAAGGGAATCGCCGCCGCTCTTTTGATGGCGAGTTTGCAGGCATCTGTGCGCGGACAAGCCGCGCAAAACGGCAATCCTTTGGCCGGTCAGATCGGAGTGGTGAATCGGCTCATCTACAATGCTCCCACCGTCCATCGTTACGCCACGTTTTTCTATGCTCAATACAATCCCCAAACGCGTGAGTTGAAATACGTGAATGCAGGCCACAATCCTCCGATGATTCTGCGCAAGAACGGAGACGGTCACTTAGAAGTGATCCGGCTCGAGATCGGCGGACCGGTGGTGGGCCTTCTTCCGAACGCTCCCTATCTCCAAGACCGAGTGCAGCTCAAAGAGAACGATTTGTTCGTTGGCTTTACAGACGGCATTAGCAAAGCCATGAACAGTCACGATGAAGAGTGGGGCGAAGAGCGAATGATTGAGGTATTAGAGCGTTGCGATGGTAGCGACGCTGCGAGCATTGCAAAATCAGTCATCCTGGCCGCCGATGTTTTTGTTAACGGGGCGCCCCAGCACGACGACATGACTGTTTTGACGATGCGGGTTTTGGCTGGTAACTAAGGCCTGGGCCTTCTGACCTGCGCCCAAAATCCGAATCCCACAATGCCCAGAAATCCCACACCCCAAACTTGAAACGCGAAGCTGCTAGCGGGCACAATCCAGGAATCGGGCCAAATCGCCTTCGCCAAATAAGAGATCGTACCGCCCACCAAGCCGACCGAAAACCAGCTTCCTAAAATGAGCAGTAACGGCGCTCGTTCCCACAGAGCTTCCACTTGCTTGGGCATCCGTTCACGCAGCACATCCCAACTGTGATAGGCCAGCGCCAGGGCAGCTGCACCCGCGCCTTTTCGCTTGAGAACCGTGTCTTCTTTCTTGAGAGTGGGCGTTCCACTGATTAGTGGAGGCTGCATGACGGCGGCGCTCCAATAGGCGGTTTGCAGCGTGGTCGCGAGTTCGGCCGTGCGCACATAATTGGCATAGCCGCCCGCTTCAATCAGCCGGTGCCCAATCTGAATCAAAGCCTCCGGCGCCGTCTCCCAATGGGGCAATTTTTGCCAGCCGGCGTTCTCTAAAACCTGTTCGGCGGAAGCCAGCTTGGTTTCGGCGTCCATTTTAGCGACGTTAGTGAGGCGATTCAGCAGCAGATCCACATTGGCGCGAATGGCGTCCAACTCGGGTTTGGTGCGTAGTTCATCCACGCGCGAAGGATCGGTCGTTGCTGCTTCAATGAAGCGTCCAACCGCCCATTCGCGGCGATCGTCCTGGATGGCGCGGACCGTTTCTTCAATCAGGCGGTCCACCCGCACCACACGTTCGGGCGGCGTGGTCGGCTGCAGAATTTGAGCCAGCTTGAACAAATCCGCCACCGCTAGCTCGCGAATCACCGCGGTGTCGTTCAGTACGGCTTGTTGTGTGGACGTTGCCGGCGATGTTCCGCCAGCTCCGGCGACTGGTCCTGACTGGCCAGTGTTGGGCGTGAGCTTCGCTTCGGAAACCCCTGTGCCCGCCACGCTTCCTGTTGGCGCTATCTGCATCCCATTTCGTGAGAGCATACCTAACCTGGCCGAACCTGCGCAAATAAGTGCTCTTATTGCTTGGTGTCCGCGGGGTGGGAGGATTCTTCAAAAAATTCACGTTGTAGCAATAAACTTCTTTGATCGGCCTTGATTGCTCGTATGGCGTTCGCCACCGACGACGCCCACGCCTTCATGTCGAAATCGCCCAGTTCCGTGGTAGCGGGTGCGCCATCGCCCGCATAATGATTCGGAAATTTGGCATACCACCAAATCCCTGTGTAGACGCCAGTTGGCAGATCGAGGCGGTTTAAGTCGGCCCCGGATTCGCGACCTGCACGGTCTAAATGGACCAGATCCGGACGCGAAACCATCAGGTGCGCCGTTTCCGACTCCCCCGCATGTGCATCTACCTTCGTCTTTAGGGCTGGGCGGCCCGGAGGATAGCTGCCGCGTGCAAACACGTAAACCACGTAATCGTGGGGCACTGCCAGTTGGGCCTGAGCGAAAAACGGCAGCAAATTATTATTGCCGCCATGCCCATTTACAATGAGAATTTTTTTGCAGCCGTTACGCGCCATTTCGTCGGTGGTTTCCTGCAGCAGTTCCAGTTGCATCTTGGCGCTATACGCCAAGGTTCCGGGTTGGTGCTTCGCTTCGAAAATCTGGCCGTAGAAGTAGGGCGGAAAAATAACGGCATATTCTTCGTCGGCCGCGTGTTCCGAGACGTAGCGCACATTGATCAGGTCCGTTCCCAGCGGCAATTGCGGGCCATGTTTTTCAATAATGCCAAAGGGCAGCAGGCAGGTGCCTTGGCTCTTTTTTAAAGCAGATTGAAAATCTTCCGCCGTCAGTTCTTCCCATCTGGCAGGCAGTTTCTGTGCAGAAGCGATACTCACCACTAAGCCAAGGAGGAACAGCTTTCTTTTCATGAACCTGAGTTTATCGCTACCGCCAGAGGCTAATTCGCCTTTGCTTGCTGTGCTGCGAGTTCCTTATGAAACGCCTTTTCTCTATCGTCAACATAGGCCCGATAACCCGCCGGATCGATAAATGGATTCGCCGCGCCCGTCTTCAGGCGAGCCAGTTTCTCATCCATTCCGAAATACGCTCCATGCGCTCCAAGAAACAGATCACAAGACAACGCGTGCAGGACGCGAAAGCCCTTCTCATAATCTTCTGCAATTTGTGGATACTGCTTGTTATTTACGAGTTTGTAGCCCGCATTGACATTCGGGCTGCCGACGATGACCGCGTGCAGCTTCTTCCCGCCATCGTTGATATCCATCGTCCAAGTGGTACATCCTTTCGTATGGCCGGGTGTGAGATGAGCAGTCAGGCGAACTCCCCCTAACTCCACTTGAGAGCCATCGTGCAAAACGCGATCAACCTTCACCGTTGCCCAATGTTGTGGATATTGAAAGTCACCCGCGCCCCCGTGTTCCACCTCGGCCACATCGCCAGCCATCACCATCAGTTTCGCGCCACTCCGCTTCTTGGCAATCGCACAGCCTGCTGCGTGGTCATCGTGCGCGTGGCTAATGAGGATGATTTTTATGTCTGAGAAACGAAAACCCAGCGTCTCGAGACTATGCTCGATGAGAGGGACCGATTGCTCATAATCAGGATTAATCAGTATTGCGCCTGCTGGCGTGGTGATTAAGTAAGAAGCCAGATAATTCGTGCCCACGTAATAAATGTTGGCCGCGATGCGGAACGGAGGAATGGCTTTATTCCAATCCGCCGTGAAGTCTGCGAACAACAAGAACGAAAGCAAGAGACCGAGAACGATACGAATGCGCATAAAATCTGTGACGATCCTCGATTCTATCGCGGACTTTCTCGACCGTTAGTGGGTGGCCTTGAACAAGCTCGATCGATTAATCACACTGGCGTGAAGAAGACCCCCGGCGTCTTTCGTCCCAATCACCGCTACGGCTCTACCAACCTCTAGAACCTCACTCATGCCCGCGCGCTCGGCTTCGGTCGCATCCACCTCTACATCTTCACCGCTCTTCAAATGCAGCGTAAACCCCGAAACCGACACTTTACGAATGACGCCCACAACCGGTTGGGCCATCGCCGTACTCGGTACTTCTTTTTCCCTGGAAGGATTGAGCACAGTGGGCAACCCGAAGCCGAAGATGGCAAGCTGCTTGTAGCTGGACACATATACATGGCCGTTGGCTACAACCGGCACGATGTTTGCATTCGCATCTGACCCGCTGGGCAAGTTCCAGTCTCCTGCGGCGGACTTAAATATCGTCTTTGGTTGATTCGTTCCAGCGACCGGTGCAAAAGCCCACAAGTTGATGGTGGCTGGATTGCTGTCATTGGGCCTGGAGACCGCCCAGATAATGGAGTCTTGAGAGCCCGATGAGGAGACCGCCGTGAAGAACCCGCCATCTTGCGCGGTTCCTCCAACGTTTTCGGATACGAACGTTTGTGAGAGACTCACCGCCGGACTGGTGTTCACCTTCCAAACCTTAACGGTTCGCCCGCCGCTGCTGACAATACTATATGCGTAGGTTTTGTCAAGATAATAAGAATTTCCGCAGTGGCAGCCATCGATATTCACCGTCGTGAGCACCTTGTCTGTGCTGGTATTGAAGCCCCCCAAATTGTCGCGATCAAGCACGAACATCCGTCCGTCTTTCCCGGCGGCCGCAGCCATTTGAGGCTTCGCGCCATTCGTATCCGGCAGTAGCAAAACGCCTCCCGCCGCCAAATCCTGATCCAACGCGTCCAAGTTATTCACGTTTGAGGGTGTAAAAAAATCGACGATCTTCGTTAAATCTGGCGAGACCTTCACCACACTTTCCGAAAGATTTGTTCCAGTGTTGTAAGCCCCCTTGGCCGTATTCCCAGTTGCAAAATAGACGCTTCCAGCAGCGTCTGACGCAACGCCGTAGCCAGACATCCAAATGGTTGAGAGGAAGTAGGAACCAGTCGCTAGCCGGTCTACCAAGGTATTCGCAGCTAACGGCTTCAGCGTCCCGGTTTGCCAACCGAGCAACCAGCCCCGCGACTGATTGGCCGGATGGTCGCACCAACTGGCAAACCCTGCATAAATATTGCCGTTAGCCATCAATAGGGCGGCCCGCTGACGCTGATTCTTCGCGGCAAAGGCGAACGCTGTGCCGTTGGCCAAGGTGTGCGAACCCGTTACGGCCACGGTCGGCACTTTATCGGCCAATGTGCTGATATCGAGTGCGTGTACCCGGTAAGTTGGTCCGCTCTTTTCGTTCGTAAATGCGACCAGGTAGATGGTGCCACTGACCTGATCAATGACGGGTGTCGATTCGATCCCGATTCGTGGGCCGTTGTTATTGCATGATTGTGGCGGCGGCACGGCGGCACCCAGGTTTCTCGTCAACAGAATCGCGCCGGTTCCGGCATCAATCGCATAAACAGTATTGTTTTCGGTAAAGGCATACACAACGTCGTGCTTGGCGCCCGCAATCGTAATGTTTGGCAAAAGCAGCGGCTGCGCGTATGTTGTGTCGTCGAGCGTAACCTGATGCAGCAAGCCGAACGTTTCAGCAACCGGGCCGCTGGGCGCAAGAGTCTGCTTCAAAATTGTCTCGTGCGAATTCCACCCGGTTCTGAGGTTGTCGTAATGGTAAGTTGTGACCGCAATCTTTGAAGTCTGCGGCCTGATGATGGGTGCGAAAGTCAGAACCAAAGCAAGTAAAGCGAACGATCTGTTCATAGGGTCACGAGCTTAGATTCTATCGCGCAATTCGCTCGCTGCGATGAACAGACCGCTAGCGCAGGCAGTCGCCGAAATTGCACGATTCTCCTCCGGGCTTTTGGTAAACCCTGGCCCGGGATAGTAGACTATCACTATGGCTGTCTTGACGGCAGCTACCGGATTTCAATTCTCGTCACTCCGTGCGTGGCCATCAGGGGGGCATTCATGGTTTTTTCCAAGAGTCTGCGCGCTCTTATCTCATTTGGGTTCGTTTTTTCATTTTGTCCGCTGCTGTTCGGTCAAGTCACCGGAACGATCTCGGGCACGGTAACTGATACTTCGGGCGCAGCAGTATCAGGCGCCAAAATCACCGTGAGCGGTCAAAATACCGGCTCCGTGCGCGACGCTGTCACTGACACGGCCGGCCACTATGTGGTGCCTCTGCTTGGCGTCACCACATATACAGTCCGTGCGGATTTCACCGGCTTTCAAGCTACCGAAGTGAAAGACGTCAGGCTCCAAGTTGACGAACAGCGCGAAGTGGATTTTAATCTTTCACCCGCCAACGTGCAGCAAAGCGTCGAAGTCACTGCTACTGCTATCGCCGTCCAAACTACTAATCCAACGCTCGGCCAAGTCATCAACTCGCAGCAAGTCGCAGATCTGCCGCTCAACGGCCGCGATTTCGTCCAACTCGCCACACTCACGCCCGGCACCACCCAAGAGACGAGTACCGGCAGCTTCTTCAACGGCGGCCCGAGCAGCGAAGTTTCCGCTCGCGGCTCATTCTCCCTCTCAGTCGGCGGCTCGCGTGCCAATTCTACCGACTGGCTCCTCGACGGTAACGATAACAACGAACTCACCGGCGGCGGCATCTCAATTCTGCCTTCCATCGACGCCATCCAGGAGTTCAAAGTTCTCACCTATAATTACTCCGCCGAATGGGGCACTCGCGCCGGTCCTACTGTGTTGGTGACCACCAAGAACGGCACCGATGCGATTCACGGCAGCCTCTTCGAATTCTTCCGCAATACTAAACTCGATGCCCGCAGCTTTTTCGCCGCGAACACAGAGCAATTCAATCTCAATCAGTTCGGCGGCTCGGTCGGCGGACCTATCAAGAAAGACAAAACCTTTTTCTTCGCTGATATCCAAAATAAGTTTCAACGCCACGCCATTCCCTTCGAGGGGCTAGTTCCCAGCGTCGCCATGCGAAGCGGTAATTTCACCGACGATCCATTCGGTAATCTGCGGACGACCAATCTCACCAATCCGTACACAGGCAACACTTTTGGCTGCGGGGGCACCGGGGTTGGTTCAGGCTGCAACATCATTCCGGCGTCTGATATCAACCCGATCGGTCAGAAGCTCATTGATCTCTATCCGCTGCCAAACGCTAACAACGCGGCCTTGAATTATGACTATGTCAGCGAGCCCGTTCGCAAACTAAACGAGGGCGAATTCGATGGCCGGATAGACCACAATTTTTCGAACAACGATTACGCATTTGCGCGCTTCAGTTACGATCAAGCGACCTCTTACGTTCCCGGCGGGTCTCCTGGTTTCGCCGAGGCAAGCGCCTTTGCCAGTAACCAGGGAATCCTAAACCACGCGCGCAATGTCGCCCTTTCGGAGACGCACGTATTCTCTCCCAACACCGTCAATCAAATCAGCGGCGGCTATAACCGAATCTTCGACTACATCACTTCGCAAGGCACTGGAACCTGCGCGGCCCGCGCCCTCGGCATTCCGGGAGCCAACTTGGGAGGAGTGAGTTGCGGACTCACCAGTTCTTTGGTTACCGGAGGCTACTGGTCTTTGGGAGATCGCGGTTTTTCGCCCTTCCAAGGTGGTACTAACGTCTTCTCCGTTTCCGATTCGTTGGATATGGTGCGTGGCAACCACGACATCAAAGCGGGTATGGGCTTTCGCGCCAATCAGATGAATGTTTTGACTGAGGCGTTCGGAGATGGCTTCTGGGTCTTTACGGGCATCACGGGCGACGCAGCCGCGGACATCTTGCTCGGCATACCCACAGTGGCCGAACATGATCAAACTTTTAATGGAACCACCACGGGACGCCGTTGGAAACTTTTCCGCCCGTTTGTGCAAGATGATTGGCGAGTCACTAAGGATCTTACTCTCAACTTAGGCCTCGCTTGGGCGGTCGTAACCCCTATTACAGAGGCCCATGATCGCATTGCCGACTTCAATCCTGCTAATGGCCAGTTCATCATCGCCGGCCAGGGCGGCGGTTCTGCCGCCGGCATTCAACTCGACAAGACTGCGCTTGAACCGCGCATTGGCGTGGCGTGGAAACCGTTTGGTAGCACCAAAACAGCCATCCGTGGCGGCTACGCGATTTTCCATGATTCTTCCTGGAATCAGGGTTCGCAAGGTTTGTGGGAAAATCCTCCCTACTTTGCTCAATCCTTCGGATTGACGTCTTTCTTTGGGGGCACCTATGGCACTGTGTCGCAGGGTTTTCCCATTTACACCGCTTCCCCCCCGATCGCCGATTTCGCCGGCACAATTTACGCACAGAATCTCAATTTTAAACAGGGCCGAGTCCAGCAGTTCAATATAAATCTCGAACGCCAGCTACCTGGTCAGATCCTGTTGACCGCCGGTTACGCGGGTTCTCGCGGTTCCCATCTCCTGAGTGACGGCAATAACCTGAATGTTGGATCGCCTTCGGCTTGCGGTACGGTTTCTGGCTATAAGCTGGGCTGCGGACCGGGTGGCGCCGCTTTCGGTGTACCGTATACTGCGTACTCCGGTTCCGATGTTTCAGCCATTGAAGACGTCGGCAGCAGTCATTACAATTCACTTCAGTTAAAGGCGGAGACGAAGAGTTCGCACGGTCTTTACGCCATCGTAGGCTATACCTACTCGCGAGCTTATGACAACGGTCTATCTGATGGTCTGGGAACGCCCATCGGCGCTACCTATTTCCCACTGCCCAATTGGCAGACGCTTGACTGGGGGCTTTCTCAGATCAACCTGAACCACAACTTCACTGCCAGCGTGATCTACGACCTGCCTTTCGGTAAAGGCAAGCGATTTGGGAGTTCAATGAGTAAGCCCGCTGACATGATTGTCGGTGGTTGGGAGTTGACCGTGATCGAAAAAGCAACTTCCGGCTTCCCGATTTTCATCCTCGATGGCGTTAACAACTCTGGTGTGAATTTCCTCAACGCTAATGGATCGGCCTATAACCGGCCGAACCAAACCTGTAATCCGACTTCGGGCAGTCAATCCCTGGCTCAGTTTTTTAATGTCTCTTGCTTCTCCCAACCGGCGGCAGGCGAGCTCGGAAACGCAAGCCGCACGCCTCTTTCTGGCCCGGACTTCGTCAATACCGATTTTTCCGCCATCAAGCACTTCCCGGTTACCGAGAAAATCAAAATCGAATTCCGCGCCGAGTTCTTTAATCTCTTCAATCACGCCCAATTTGCACTTCCCGGGCCTGGTTCGGTGTCAGATATTAGCCAGCCCGGCGCCGCGTCCATCAGTTCCACCGTGGGGACCCCCCGTGTAATTCAATTCGGTCTGAAAGCGGCGTTTTGAAGACTCTCGTAATTCTGCTTCTCATCACATCCACTCTTACGGCGGCCTTCACGGGCCGCCGTAAGGTCATCATCAACGAAGACTGTTCAGGACCCGGCGGTAGCAATATGCAGACCGTCATTCTTCTACTTCAATCTCCGAAAGTGGAAGTGCTGGGCATTACCATCGTCAGCGGAGATCAGTGGCGTGACGAAGAAGTCGCCCACACTCTCCGCCTCCTTGAGATCATGGGCCGCACCGAAGTGCCGGTCATGTTAGGCGCTGCTTCTCCGCTGGTAAACACTCGGGAACAGGCGCTTATCTGGGAAGTGCGTTACGGAAAGTTATCATATTCGGGTGCCTGGGATAAGCGCTGGTACCACGAAGCCTCTGTCGTTCCTCCCATGTCCGAAGGTCAGCCTACCATCAAGCCTGCGGCAGAAGACGCCATCCACTTTCTTCTCCGAATGGTCCATCAATATCCCAACGAAGTGACCATTTACGAAGGCGGCCCGATGACCAATCTCGCGTTGGCCACCACCATCGACCCACAGTTTCCGCAACTAGCTGAGGAACTTGTTTTCATGGGTGGAAGTCTCAACCCCGAAAGCGACAATCCCGAGTTCATCAATAATCCACGACATGAGTTCAACTTCTGGTTTGATCCGGAAGCCGCCTACATTGTTTTGCGCGCACCTTGGAAAAAGATTGTCTGCACGCCAACGGACATTTCCATCAAAGCTCGACTAACGCCCGAAGCGGCCAAGAAAATTGGTTCCGCTGGCACTCCCATCGCTCGTTACGTCGCTAAATATTATCAGCCTGGCGACGGCAACGATTATATGTGGGACGAACTCGCCGCCGCCGCTTGGATTGACCCTTCGATTATCACCAAAAAAGAAACCCGTTTCATGAGTGTCGATATCGACCATGGGGCGGGTTATGGCAACACGCTCACATGGCACGCTAACGACAAGCCGAAGATCACCGTACAGCCTGTCGAAATTCAGTTCGATCTCGACTTCGGAAAGTTCCTCGATATGTTCTCGAGCCTCATGACCAAGCCTTAGTGGGGCTTTTTCTGCAATTCCTGAAAAATCTTCACTTCTTTTTTTGCTTTCTCCGATTCGCCCATCGCTCGATAAACCTCCGATAAGCGATAGTGCGCTTCTCCCAAGCTTGGATCAAGCTCAATCGCTTTTTGGTAACTACCCGCGGCTTCTGTGGGTCGTCCTTCTCTTGCGGCAATGACTCCCAGCTTCACATAGGCTGGGGCAAGCTTTGGATCGAGTTGCACCGCTTTCTCAAAGACAGCGCGCGCCCGTTCATCCGGAAGCGTTATTCCGTAGTAATAATTTGCAAATGCGTTTTCAGGTTGCAGCCGCGCGAACCTTTCCATCCTCTCCTTGTAACCAACTGCGTCCGTAATCTGTCGAGCCTCCACTTTGGCCAGAAACAAATACGGTTTCGGATCGTGCGGCGCCACATCCGTAGCCCTATAGAACCAACGAGCTGCCTCATCAAAGGATTCTGCCGAATAATAGGCGCTGGCTAGTCCTAACAACATACGAACTGAGTTGGGAAATTCTTCCACGCCCTTGCTGAAGACTGAAATGGCGGCCTGCGTCTCTTTATGGCTGAGCAATTCTGTTCCCTTATTGAAATGCTCCATTTCTCGAGGATCGCCGGAATTATCGTGATTCTCCTCCAGATCCTTTGCCATAGCTCGACCAGACCGCAAGACCGCGTCGGATCCGTGACCTCCTTGGTACGTGTAATCGGCCACCCCCGCCGCCTTAAACTTTGGCTCGTCATAGAAGGCCGGCTGTACGATCAGATCGAGCTTGTTCGCTTGATTAACCGTCACGCGAATCGGCGCTTCTCCCTCAGCATGAATCTCGTAAATTCCAACAGGAACCGAGAATCGATACACCCCCCTCTCGTCAGTCTGCACAACTGTTTCCTGTTTGCGCGCATCCTGCAAATACACTTTGGCCGAAGGGATAGCATGATGCTGCGAGTCGTAAACTGTTCCTGTTAGCACGTAAAGCACCACGGATGCGGTCTGCCATCCGTTCATAATCGACCCAACCGTTCAATCACCAAGTCGAAGTAACGATCCGCGTTCAC
>Ga0182012_10000947_pt1 | contig 31921 bp, 29 predicted proteins | sample 612S2SmetaG_FD_120486 | JGI IMG/M metagenome (GOLD analysis project Ga0182012, IMG submission 120486) | Permafrost microbial communities from Stordalen Mire, Sweden - 612S2S metaG | ecosystem: Environmental > Terrestrial > Soil > Wetlands > Permafrost | place: Sweden: Stordalen | collected...
AGAGAATCGCTGGCCGCGAGCTTTCCGTTCGCAGCAAAGTCCGCTGCGGAGTGAGGCGCAATCACCAGGTACGCCTCTTCATTTTTGGGTACCGCCAGGCGGAAGTAGCCCCAGTCGATGCGGAGATTGTCACCGGAGCGGTTGAGCAGGTTCTGGTCGCGCGATCCTGCGGAGAGCACATTCAACTTCGCGGTCTGATTGCGGCTCATGACAACTTGCTGACTGCGGTCATTGACGGCAATGACGGGATCGACGTCGAGCAGGAGAGAGACTTGATGGGCAGCGCCGTCGGTCGAGCGCGCAGTCCACGAGAGATACGTGACGGGCCGCGAGAGCACATCGATATCGTTCATCATCGCCGGGGTGAAGAACGTAAGTTCCAGCGTGACGCCGCCCTGGCGGAACTCATAGCGCGTGTGGGTGGGCGCGACGGAAGTCGCTGTCTGCTCCATTGCCGGAAACGTATCCGGACGGCGGCCCATAAAGCGGAATGGCTTGCCATCAATGCGCGCAATGCCGGCGATGGGCTGCGCGGACCCGGTCCAATGTGTGGTTTCAGAATCCGTGAGGCGGTCGGTTGTAGACCAGATGCTGAAGTAGGGGTCGTGCACGATGAGCGGCGTTGCAGGAGGCCTTTGCTGGGCGAGCGCAGATGCGGCGGCAAGGCAAGAAAGGAAGAAGAATGCGATGAACGATCGAACGGCCTTCATGAGAATCTCCTCTGGAGTGCGATGCCGCCTGCCGTTGAAGTTCCGCGGAACGAAAGGCGTTGCAAGAAAATCTGGAGCCTGGCTATTCTGTTGCGATAGACCATTCCTTTGCGCCACGCTCGAGAAGCGCCGCCCTGTCTTCTTTGAGAATCCAGCGCTGAGCGACGAGTTCATCCACTGCCTGGCTGTAGCGGGAGAGATAGTCCTGCCGGCTGGCGTAGCGCTCGGCGATGGACTTGCGCGGGTCGCCCGTTCTTTGCCGATCTTCAGCCGTCCTGGGAAATGGAAGGTACGATGCCTCAAAAGCGACGCGCTGGTCAGCCGCTCCAATGGAGGGATCGCGCAGGTTCCATCCGGTGATGGTGGCAAGCGGCACGGTCATGTCGGGCAGGCGCACGCCATCACGCTCATTTCCGTCCGCATCCACCTGCGGTACAAGCACAGGAAAGGGTCGGCCGACAATTGGTGGCTGGATCCTGAGAATTCCTTTTTGCCAATTGGGGCCGAAGTCGATGCGATAGGCCTGGGTTGCTTCATGGGGCCGATTCACACCGGGAATCGCGGGCAGGGCGTAGTTGGCCAAAGGCACTAGAGTGCCATCGGAAATTTTCGGGTAGCTGCTTGCGGGCGGCTCAACGTTGTCACGCACCCACGCATCCATATTCGTGATCATCGCGCGCCAGAAATACTTGATCGGCAGCGGAGACTCCGGCTGTTGTCCGAGTTCAACACCACTCCCTTTTTCAGGAGGGAAAGGTCCTGAGAAATGTTGAAGTCCTGTGAAGTGATAGATACGAACGTTTTCCGAGATGGGTACATCGCGCTTTCCATCTGCGCTCACGTGAATCAACGCGGCGGCGCGGCCCCAGTATTCGTAAGAAGTGTTTGATAGAAAGATCTTAGGAACGACGTTGTCCTTCTTGGCGCGATCGAGCAGTCCGCCTGTTTCTCCCGTGACCGGATCGCGCTCCGGCATGTCAGTAAACGGGAAAATATCAGTGGGGAAGAAGACAGACGAAGTGGGTTGTGCGTCGCGGGAAGGTTGCGCAAAGCGATAGTTGAAGCTGCCACGGCCTGCGCCTGCAACGTGGGCAAGCACGCCATCAAGCGCAATCCTTCCTTCCTCGTCTGCATTGAAGCCTTCATATAGAAAGTCGCGAAGAAAGCGCCCATTCTGCGAAATGCCTTCTCCATATACGCGCACTGCCGGCGCAACAGCATCGGGAGCGTGCTTCGCGTAGGAAGCGAAATCACGAACTGCGGCAAACCCTCCACCGGCAACCACGGGATCCGCTACAACATACACGTATTCGTAAATGCGTCCCGGCTGAAAGCCTCCGTCGAGATGAACATACCGATCGCTCGGCGTGAGCTTTCCATCAACCGTATGTGCAAATGTCCACTGCGAGCGGGGAATCACGGTCCGCTTGGCATCGCGTGAATCGCGAACGGTGAGCATGTTCCGCGGATCATCAGGCGCGGCAACCGGGTATTCGGTGCCCCCGATCGTGGCGCGCATTAAATGCCCAAGCGGGACTTCAGCCTCGGACTTGGCCAGCATGAAGTCGCCGCGCAGTAACCCGCTGATGGTTTTTCCATTCTCCTTTGCAATGGGTGCAAAGAATCGCAGCGCCCCCGCGCCCGCCGCGTCCCATTGCCACCCGATGCTGGCGATGGTAAAGCCATTGCGCAGCAGCCATGCGTCGCCTGCATCGCTTGAAGCATCCCAATTGCCACCATCGACGAGTGCAATAATGCGGCTGCTCCCGCGGTTCGGAACCTCAAGAATCATGGAGCCGTTGCCCTTGCTCGCATCCTTCGGACGCACCACAAAGAAGTCGGCCGAGAATTCGACCTGCCCATTCTTCAGGTTGACGGCCTTGTCCAGATCGACAATCTGCTGGTTATGAGCATTCGCAACAGGAAGCGAGAAGTACACACGGCCAACAATACGCTCATACGCACCTACTGCGCCGAATTGCTGCCCTGCAAGCACGTCGGTGCGCGAGGTAATTTCAACGCGCGTCACGCGCGCATGGAGCTCAGGCACGCACGCAACGAGTGTCAGCAGAAGTAGAACAAAGGCGAGGCGCAGTCGCATGAGAGGAAGCGTACCATACGGCAAGCCGCGAGGGCCTTTGCTGTTTTTATCTGATCCAGGAGTTGACCTGCGACCTGGCGTAGAGCAGTCACGACGCCAGCCCGACCAATCTACACGGCGTAGTCCAGGGCGACAACCTCATGGATGTCGATCGCCGGCACCTCGATCACGATTGCGCCATTCTCTTCCCGATAGTGAACATCCGTGCCGGCTGCGAGGAGCCGTGCGCTCTTGACGCGGCGACCCTCAGGAACTCGAATGCGGACCACTTGTCTGGAGAGCGGGATGACCTCGCGCAGTGGCCCCTTCATCATCATGGGATTCGTCAGGTTTACCAGATGCACGGTCATGGAGTTCTTCTGTTCCCAGATCGACACATCGAGGACGCCTTTGCCCTGCACCGACAAGGGTGCGGACTCATCCGTGGCCCAGGCAACGGCGTTACGCAGCAGCATGGCATGATCGAAACTCATCACATCCCAGAACGTACGATCGATATCGCCCGGAAAGTAAACCACGCGGCCCTTCCCCACCTGACGCACAAACACTCCTGCATCGTGAGTCGTTTCTTTCGGCGGGAAACACTCCTCCATGGGAAGGTCAGCATAGGTTGGAATCACGGTCAGGGGCGAAAACTGATTCGCGTTGATGGGAACCACGTGAACCCTGCGAATGGAATTGATGATCCGGCCCGCATCCTCAAATCCCGCCACCAACGGATGATGTTGTCCGGTGCCCGAATCTTTCTTGAGTTCAAGATAGGAGTTCTGCATCGGGCCTTCCTTGCTGCCTGCGTACGATGCTCCAAAGAGAGACGCAAGTCCGAAATCCGGCCGCGGCACGCCCCACTCGTCATAAAGTGAAGTCTCGTACGTCGCGATGATGCTTCCGCCGCGATCGACGAACTCACTGATCTGTTTGCACTGTTCCGTTGAGAGCGCCGCGATGTTCGGAAAGATGAGCGTGCGATATTGATCGACATGTTCCCGATCGAGCAGGCGATCATGGACCATTTCGAAGGGGACTCTGGCTTCGACCAGTGCATGGTAGAAGCCGAGGCCCGGCTCATCGACCTTGGCGGCTGCTTCCGGTCCACCATAAAACCAGGCGGATTGCTGCGAGTAGACCAGACCGACCCGCGCCAGCGACTTTTCGTTCCGAAAATAATCCTCGTTTGCGTAGTGCCACTTGAACACTTCCTCCATGACGGGGAACCAGCGCATATCCATTGGCTTTGCGTTGAATTTTGTAAAGGTCGGACGAAAACCCTGGGCAATTCCATCGGCCATCCAGAGGCGCAGTTCGGCGGCGCTCTGTACTGAATCCTTCCAGCGGTACTTATCTTCGAGCCCTACGCTGGTAAGGCTCGCAATTGCCTTCCGGCCCATGGTGGAGCGAAACTCCTTCGCGCTTTTGCCGGCAGCCCATGGGGGCGTTAACCCGGCTCTCCCTTGACGGTCCGCGCAAGCTGTGGGCATCAGAGCTCCCAAGGTCTTCATGTCGAGATCGCTGAGCGTTCCGCCGCCGCCATTGGCGAGGAAGCTTGCATTGGGGTTGATTTTCTGGATCGCATTGTTCCACACGTGCCAGAGCTCAAAGAGCCGCTGCTGATGCCAGACAATGTATGCGCGCCGAGCTTTGTCCTGGGGGTCGAGGGTGCGCGGAAGATCGAGACCGGAGAAGGCATGGAAGTTGCTTTGGCAGTGTTCGCAGTAGCACATGCCGTTTCCAGCCCATCTGTTGGTAAAGATGCCGTCCGTCATGTACTTCGTCATGATCTCCTGGTGCACGGCGGTCATGAATTCAAAGTTGTACGGCCCCAACGCGCATGTGAGCCAAAAGTCCGGATCGGATGCGTGACGCCGCTTTTTGCCATTCTCATCCACGGTGAGCCAGTCAGGGTGGGCATCGTACACGTCCTGATGACAGGCATGCGGATCGGTGCGGGCGACCACATTCATGCCGAGAGCCCGGCAGCCCCTGGCAATGTCGCCAAACGCATCCCGATCGCCAAGCCACTTGCTGCGATAGTGCATGGGAATCTGCGTGGGATAAAAGGCCACGCATCCGCCTGCGTTCAAAATAGTGGCGTCCGCATGGATCTTCTTGAAGTAATCCAGCCAGAACTGCAGATCGTAGTTGCCTGGATCGTCCTCAACAAAACTCAGCTGGGCCCAGCGCATCGGCCGGCTGTACCAGCCTTCAGGCTGCTCGCCTGCGTCGCCGGCAGCGGGCGGAACGATGGCTGCGAGCGCCGACTGCTGGCCCTCAAATCCAACCAGGCAGCCCGCGGAAAGAGCCGCGGTCTGCTTTAGGAACTTCCTTCGTGTGCTGCCCATTGTTCGGCCCCCTGCAATACGGATTTGGAAACAGAAATGTTCTGCGCCCGGTTTCTTTCGAATACGGGCGCAGAGATATCGTACGGGTTAGTGGTTCAGTTTTGCAGCAAATTGGATTTGACGGCCAGTTGCGGCGTCCTTCACCAATTCTCCGCCGGCTGAGTTGCCAGAAGACGACCTATTCCGGAATCTGCGCGCCCGAGGTGGACGTTGCGTCAACAGGAACGGTGATGGATTGCGGCGTATTCCCTCTTGTGGCGCGAGTAGCTCATCAGGCGTGGACCAGGGCCTCGAATAGTTCTTCGAGGACTGCCTTCATCTGAAGCTTGGGAAAGAGGTGGGGCTTAAAGTGGCTCTCGAGAGCAACCGCGCTCAAGACCGCTCCCATGATGGCCAGGCGGCGCTCAACCCCCACGCGCGCCGGCTTGCTGAGGCCGTCGCCGAAGAGCAATTTGATGAGGTCGTGAACGGAGGAGCTTGCCACCTTCTCATACAGCTTCAACAACTTGTCCCGTGACTCTGGCCGTCTAAGGGCGTACAGCTTGAACTCCAGCATGAGCGTGCCCCAGGACTGGTCGCTCACCTGGGCGCCGAGCCATTGCTTGAAGATTGCGAGTCTCTTGCTGACAATGGGCTCAATCTCCAGCGCCTGGCGCATCGCTGTGTATTTGGTCAGTACCCGCTGCTCCATTAGGGCCAAAAACACATCCTCCTTGCTGGTGTAGTGCGCATAGATGGCGCCACGGGAGTAGCCGGCTCGCGCCGCGACTTCTTCAAGCTGAGTCTTTTCAAAGCCTTGCTCTGAGAATATTTCCTGGGCGGCATCCAGAATCTTTGCCACTGTCTCGGCAGTTCGGAGCTGCGGTTTGTTCTTTTTTCGTTGCTGGGCCATTTCGATCTTTCTTGACAAGTGCTGCTGCTCTCAACATAATAATACACACGCGTATGTATTTTTCAAATCAAATTCGCACCATGTCACGTCCGGCAGCCGTTGTGGCCCTTCTGCTGGCAGCCGCAGCGGTGGACTGCCGGGCCCAGAGCACCAGGGCCCTCCAACTGCCACTCTCGGCAAATGCGCAATCCGGGGCCTCGGTCGAGCAATCCGCTACGCCGTCGATGTCGTCGAGCGTGAACACAATCAACACGCAGGTGCGTGTCCAGGGCAGTTACAGCGGAAGCGCGCTTGATTCGACTGCGCCAAGCGGCGCTATTACCCTCACATTTCCTGAGGCGATTCGCCGCGCGCTCGAGTTCAACCTTGGCAAGATTGGCGCGGACGCAGCTTCGCTTCAGGCCCAGGCGCAGCGCATCTCCGTTCTCAGCTCCCTTTTGCCCACAGTCAGTGCCAGCCTCTCAGAGAACGCAGCCAAGGCGGACCTTCAGGCGGAGGGCTTCAATTCAAGCCTCTTTGGCAGTTCGCTCGGCTTCAGCTTTCCGAATACTGTGGGGCCGTTCCATTACTACGACCTTCGCGGTTCGATGCAGCAAAGCATTCTTGACCTCACCGGGGTACATAATTATCGATCTGCCCGGGAATCAGCCGATGCCGCCAACCTGGACGCGCGCCAGGCGCGAGAGGAAGTTGTGCTCGCAGTAACGGGCGCTTATCTCCAACTGATGGCAACCTCGGCACTGATCGACGAGCAGCGGACCGAGGTGCAGTACGCAGAGGCAAGCTACAAGCAGGCAAGAGCCATGGCGGACGCCGGCAACAAAGCTCCCATCGATGCCAATCGCGGCCTGGTGGAGTTGCAGACGGAACAGCAGCGCCTGCGTTCTCAGTTAGGCGATTGCGAAAAGCAAAAGAATGCTCTTGCACGGTTGATTGGATTGCCGCTCGGTCTTGACATTTCCATCGCCGAAAAATTGGAAACACAGCCTTACGACACAGCACCGCTCGAGGAACTGATCCATCGCGCATGGTCTCAGCGCCAGGATCTGAAGGCCGCGGATGCGCAGCTGCACGCGGCCATTGAAGCGCGCAAAGCGGCTGGCGACGAGCGGTTACCTTCAGCAAAAGTCGAGGGCTTCTATGGCGTTGAGGGCATCAATCCCAACCAGGGAAATGGGATCTTTCAAGCGTCGGCATCGGTCAATATTCCGATTTTTAGCGGTGGCCGCCTCCATGCCGACGCCGTTCAAGCCGATGCTGTTGTCACAGAGCGCAAGGCCGAACTCTCCAATGCTCGAGGCGCGGTTGAGTTGGACGTGCGCAATGCGTATATCGATTTGAACGTGGCCAACGACCAAGTAGCGACGGCTGAGAGCAACCGAACGCTGGCTCTTGCCACCTTGCAGCAGTCGCAGGACCGATTCGCGGTGGGCGTTGCGGACTCGGTTGAGGTAGTCAACTCGCAAGAGGCGTTGGCTGCAGCCGACCATGACTACGTGAGCAGCCTGTTCTCACAGAATCTGGCCAAGATCACCCTGGCCCACGCCATGGGCGAAGCCGAAAAAGATCTTCCCAACATCTTCAAAGGGGGCAAGTAGATGAGCGCCGAAACTCAGACTGAAAAACCCACGCAGCCTCAATCGGAACCAGCAGGCCGATCGGATGAGGCCGGCATCGAAAGCACCCCGCGCCACCGCTTCAATCCGGTGATCATTGGCGCAATTGTTCTCGTGCTCCTCCTGGTTGCCATCGGAATCTATCTCTACACCCGGCAGTATGAAACCACCGATGACGCCCAGGTGGACGGACACCTGAATCCGATTGCCTCCCGCATCGACGGAACCATCACTGCTGTGCATGCGGACGACAACCAGATCGTCCAGGCCGGGGCCCTGCTGGTGGAGCTCGATCCCTCAGACGACAAAATTGCACTCGAGCAGGCCACCGCGCAATACGATCAGGCCACGGCTCAACTTAATGCAACGCACCCGAATGTTCCCATCACGCGCATCAACAACAGCAGCGACCTTTCATCGCAGCAAGCCGAGGTACAGGGAGCCGAGGCTTCGCTTGCCGCCGCGCAGCACGATCTTGACGGCGCAGTAGCCCGTCTCAAGGAGGCGCAGGCAACCAACGAGCGCGATCAGGCGGATTATCTCCGTTACAAGGACCTGAACGACAAGCAGGAAGTCGCGCGCACTCTCTACGACCAGGCAAAAGCCACAGCAGAAGCGCAAACGCAAATCGTAGCTGCAAGCGTTGCGGCCGTCGCGTCCTCGCAGAAAACGGTAGAGCTTCGCGCGTCGCAACTAGCCGAGGCGCGCAGCAAGCTCACGCAGGTACAAAACAGAGCCCCACTGCAACTGGCTGCCCAGGAGGCCGACATTAAGGGCCAACAGGCCAATGCCGAGGCAACACAGGCGGCTCTGGAACAAAGCCGGCTCAACCTTGCCTACACCCGCATTCCTGCTCCGGTCGCTGGCGTTGTCACCGAGCGCAGTGCCGAAGTTGGCGAACGCATCAGCAAAGGCCAGCAGCTTTTCATGATCGTGCAGATTGACGACCTCTGGGTCACGGCCAACTTTAAAGAAACGCAGCTGGCCAAAATGCGCCCTGGGGAGCGCGTCACAATCCATGTCGACGCACTGTCGCGCGACTTTGACGGTACCGTGGAAAGCATGCCCGCCGTTACAGGTTCCCGCACCAGCGTATTGCCTCCTGAAAATGCGACCGGCAATTACGTGAAGGTGATTCAGCGGCTGCCCGTCCGTATTCGCTTCAAAGCCGGCCAGAAAGATCTCGATAAGCTTCGCCCGGGCATGTCCGTCGAGCCCAAAGTGTGGTTGGACTAACGATGGCTGAAACCACCGCAATCGCACAGCCGCCGGCCTTCAATCCATGGATCGTGGCCATGACCGTCACACTGGCCACGTTCATGGAGGTGCTCGACTCCACCATCACGAACGTATCTCTTCCGCACATCGCGGGCACACTCGGCGCCACTGCAGAAGAGAGCACTTGGGTCATCACCAGCTACCTCGTTTCGAGTGCGGTTGTGCTTCCCATGAGTGGCTGGTTGTCAAACCTCATTGGCCGCAAGCGCTTCTACATGATCTGCGTCGCCATCTTTACTTGCAGTTCGTTTCTATGTGGACTGGCCACAAGCCTGCCCATGCTCATCTTCTTCCGCATTCTTCAAGGCGCCGGAGGCGGCGGACTGCAGCCCACTGAACAGGCCATCCTCGCCGACACATTTTCGGCAAAGCAGCGTGGCATGGGGTTCGCTATGTATGGCGTGGCCATCCTGGTGGCGCCGGCCATCGGTCCCACGCTCGGAGGATACATCACTGACAATTTCAGTTGGCACTGGATCTTCTTTATCAACGTGCCTATTGGCATTCTTTCGCTTTCGCTCACGTCGCGAATTGTCCGCGACCCTGCATATCTCAGGAACATGATCAAATCCAACTTCCGCGTCGACTATATGGGCATCGGACTTATCGTCATCGGAGTTGGATTCTTGCAATATGTTCTCGACAAGGGCCAGGAGAATGACTGGTTCGCGTCGAATGCGATTCTCATCAGCTTCACTATTTCCATGGTCGCGCTGGTTGCCCTCGTTTTCCGCGAGGTCACGCACGAAAACCCCATCATGGATCTGCGCCTGCTTAAAAAGCGAAACTTCGCCACTGCCATCTTGTTCAGTTTTATTCTCGGCATCGTGCTCAACGGCTCAACGGTGCTGTTGCCGCAATTCTTGCAAAACGACCTTGGCTACACCGCGCAGCAGTCAGGTATGGCCATGTCACCCGCGGCCATTGTTCTGCTCTTCCTCATGCCCGTTTCCGGGATCCTCGCAAGCAAGTTCGATCCGCGCATGATTATCGCCTTCGGTTTCGCGCTCACCGCGTTTGGGCTCTATCACGCAACAACCATTCACTACGGCGTCTCCTTCGGGGCCGTTGTTGAATACCGCATTATCCAGATCATCGGAATCCCGTTCATCTTTATCCCCATCAGCACGCTCAACTATGTAGGCGTGCCGCGCAACAAGTTCAACCAGGTTTCCGGCATCAGCAACTTTGTGCGCAACATCGGTGGGGGCACGGGAATCTCTCTGCTCACGACCTTCCTTGCCCGCCAGGATCAGATTCATCGCACCGCCCTTACCGCGCACACCAACCATGGCAACCCGTTTTTCGAAAAGCAGTACCAGGCTTTGGTGGGAAGCGCCGCAGCCACGGGCGTTGGGCCGGTTCAGGCCACGCACCACGCCTTGGCGCAGCTTTCCGGCCGGGTCGATCTGCAATCGAGTGTGCTGAGCTTTGCAAATTCTTTTTATGTCTTGAGCATTGTCGTTTTGTGCCTCGTCCCGCTGCCTTTCATCATGAAGCGACCAAGTGCGGAAGAGTCGGCAGCCGGCGCCGCTGCCCATTAGCCAAGGATCGCGCAGAATTCCGGAAATACTTTGGCTGCCGGACTAAATCGGGCCTCCCGCCTGCATTTGTCCACTGCCGGATCCGGTCCGCCCATTGAGCCGGATCGGCGTAAGGCCGTGGGCCGAACAACAGACATCCCAATGGCCGTCCGGCTCTTTCGCATCAGAGAAAACCCCTGGAACGAACACTCTTTGCGATTTGCGCAGGAGTCCGCCCGCAATGATACCGTCGCCAAATGGGGAGGGCAAAACCCAGGTCCGGCCCTATCTTGTTGGGGAGTCGAAGAAAATCATCGCCTGAACACCGTGCCGTGTTGTATGTTCAAACAATATCGGCGATTTGGGGCTCAATCCATCCGACTCGTAGCCGCCGGGAGATTCGGATTCGTACCCCTTGGGCGTACCGGTCAAGCAAGAGTTTGTCAGCCTTGCGTAGCCCACCAAAGGATGAGGAGGTCAGGTTTTGCGACCAGAACAATGGGAAGTTTTCAAGAAAGCTGTGCGCCGGGAAAAGCTCGATAAGGTGCCCATGGCGATGATCATCGATAGCCCGTGGATTCCCGGCTATCTCGGCATCAAGCATTTGGATTATTTTCTTGATCCCGAACTCTGGTTTCAATCAAACCTCAGAATCATGCGCGAATTCCCAGACATCATCTTCGTCCCGTCCTGGTGGATGGAATACGGAATGGCGGCGGAGCCTTCGATCCTGGGCGCCAAGATCAAGTTCTGGCAGGACAATACACCGAGCGAATACCACACCCTTTACCGGCTGGAAGACATCGACAGCTTCCCTGAGTACGAAGTGGAAGCCGATGGCTTCGCTGGTCTTACGCTGCACCGCATCGCCATGGCCCGGCAGCGCATTCTCGATGCGGGTTACATTCTGCCCATGGTCACAGCCCGTGGACCGCTTTGCACTGCGGGCTTTGTGCGCGGCACCACCGAGTTCATGATCGACCTTGTGGAAGACCCCAAGGGGGCGCACAAGTTGATCGACTTGTGCACCCGCGTCATCATCGACTGGCTCAAGGCGCAGCACAAAGTCATGGGCGACACGGTCGAGGGAATCTTCATCCTCGATGACATCGTGGGTTTCATCAACGAAGAGTATTACCTTGAGTTTGCGCACCCTTACTTGAAGCGGATCTGCGACGCTTTCCCGAAGGACTGGGTCAAGCTGTACCACAACGACGCCGAAGTCAACGCATGCCTCGACCACCTGCCTGACACCGGCTTCAATGTGCTCAACTGGGGCAAGCAGCGCCATATCTCCGATGTAAAAAAGCGAATTGGCGACCGCATGTGCCTCATGGGGAATGTCAATCCGCTGGAAATTGCCGTGCGCGGAACTCCTGACGAAGTGAAAGACGAAACTCTTGAGGTGCTTGAGGCCTCGGGCGGCGAGGGCATCATTCTCTCCGTAGGCGGCGGCGTCAGCCCAGGCATGCCACGCGAAAACGTCCTGGCCATGCTTGAGGCGCTTGATGAATTCAATGCAAAACGGGCCGCCGGCGCGGTTGCCAGCTCGCGTTAGGAGAGAGGTTTTATGCCCGACTATGCATTGATGAACCAGCTTCTCTACGAGGGTAACGCCGACCAGGTCGAGCGTCTCACAAAAGACGCGCTGGCTGAAGGCCGATCGGCGCAGGAAGTGCTGAATGAGGGACTGATTGCCGGTATGAGCGTTGTCGGCGAGGACTTCAAGCACAATGTGCTCTATGTTCCCGAGGTCCTGATTGCGGCAAGAGCCATGAAGGCGGGCATGGCGGTGCTGAAGCCTCTGTTGACCTCAAAGGACGGCGGCGTAAAACCGAAAGGCGTGCTGCTGATGGGCACGGTGCGCGGCGACCTGCACGATATTGGCAAGAACCTTGTTGGCATGATGGCCGAAGGCGCTGGTTTTGAATTGCACGACATTGGCGTGGACCAGAGTGTGGATAAGTTCATGGCGGCTGCTGAAAAATTCAAGCCCACCATCATCGGCATGAGTGCCCTGCTCACGACAACCATGATGTATATGAAGACGGTGATCGACGGCTTCGACGCTGCCGGCCTCAATCACATCAAGATGGCGGTTGGCGGCGCGCCCATCAGCCAGATGTTCGCCGACGAGATTGGCGCTGACGGATACGGCGCAAATGCTTCAGCTGCCGTGGATTTGTTTATGCGGCTTGCGGAGTAGGAGTAACCACCAGGGTCAAACAACCATGGCAATCTACAAGATCCTTTACTGGCAGGAAATCCCCACCCAGATCAAGGCCGAGGATGAATCGGACGACGTGACCGTGATGCTCGATGGCCGATTCATGGCGCAAGTGGACATCCTCGCCGCCAGGCGCGGACTGCAGAGTGCCGATGACTACCTGGCTCAATGGAAGTGGAGCGAGGAAGAGGAGCGCGACGGCTCCGCGCAGCAAGTTGCAGATGCTCTCAAGGCCGAACTTGAAGCAAAGGGAGTGTAGGAACTGCAACGTATGACCGTCCAACTCACCATCAACGGGCAATCGATCGAGGCGCAAGCCGGACTGTCGCTGTTCGATCACGCCGAACTGCTCGGCATCGACGTGCCAACATCCTGCCGCAAGCAGGGCAAGTGCAAGGAATGCATGGTCGAAGTAGTTGAGGGGATGGATGCCCTCTCTGCGGTGACCGAGCCTGAAGGCCATTTGAAAGGAAAGTTTCGCCTCTCCTGCCAAACCACGGTTGCAGCCGCGCACGGCGAAGTGCGCTGCCAGACCATGCGGCGCGGCCACATGCGCATCGAGCGCCAGGCGCTGGGACTGCCCGGCAACAACAAGGCTCTGCAACTCGATCCCGCAGTCACACGCGATGGTGACCGGATCCTCATCGACGGCGTCGAAGTGGATCGTTCCACCGGACCCATCCACGGCATCGCCATGGATCTGGGCACCACGACCGTTGTGTTGCGCCTTATCGATCTCGAAAGCGGCGAGTTGATTGCAGACACTTCCTTTGAGAATCCGCAGCGCTTTGGCGGCTCTGAGGTCATGTCGCGCATCGCCTACGATACCGATCATCCCGGCAGGCTGCTGATGCGCACGCTCGCCGGTTACCTTTCGCATGCCATCGAAGCATTCCCTGTCGATCCAAACAGCATCTACGAAATTGTGGTGGTGGGCAACTCCACCATGCGCGATCTGTTCTTCAGGCAAAATGTGTATTCCATCGGACAGACACCGTACCGGTCGATCACCGAAATTGAAATGGCTGAAGGAAAACGCACCTCAACCAGCCTGACTGAAACCGGCCTGCGCAGCCTTCTGCCCATTCATCCCAAGGCCCGCGTGTACGGCGCGCCCATCATCAGCGGTCACGTGGGCGCCGATGCGGCAGCAGCCATGCTTGCCGTGGACCTGGCGCACGAAGAGCGCTTGATCGCCGTGATGGATATCGGGACCAACACGGAGTTGATTCTCGGCAATCGACATCGCATCCTGGCGGCTTCGTGTCCCGCGGGACCTGCCTTCGAAGGAGGCGCTATCGCATGCGGCATGCCTGCGCTCGATGGGGCCATTGAATCATTCGCGATCGGCGGTGAAGGGCAATTCTTGCTCGGAGTCATCGGCGATGTTGCGCCGCAGGGCATTTGCGGCTCCGGCCTCGTTGACGTCATGAGTGAGCTGCTGCGCACCGGCGCAATGAATGAAAGGGGCCGCTTTGAAGATGACGTTCATCGCATCAATCTCTATCGCAATCAGACACGCGACGTCTTTCTTCTTGAAAGCGATGTCAACGAGCTGGCCCAGGCCAAAGGAGCCAACGTCGCCGGGCTGCATGTTGTCTTCTCCAGCTACGGCATTGATTTTGACGAGCTCGATGTTTTCTACCTGGCGGGCGGCTTCGGTCGCAACCTGAATGTGGAATCGTCCCGGCGCATCGGCCTTATACCGAGCCTGCCGCCTTCCAGGATTGTTCAAGCCGGCAACATAGCCATTGAGGGCGCAACCATCGCGCTGCTGTCGAAGACAAAGCGCCAGGAGTTGGAAGAGCTGGTTAAAAAAGTGGAGCACTGCCGCCTCGAAACGCACCCAGCTTTCTTCGATTTTTTTGTGGAGGGCTGCCAGTTCAAGCCCGTGGAGCCCATGCCTTGCGCCAACTAGATGAATCCGTCGAGCTCACCGGCGCAGTTGCCGAGGTAAATGTATTGCCTGAGGAATACATCCGGCTGCTCGGCTATCCACGCGGCTGGGTCCTCGAAGGCCGTGCCCTCGAGTTGGCGGATTGGGCTCGTGCTTGGTACGCGGCCAACGGCAAGCCCTGGTTTTATGCGCGACCGGCAGAGAGCCTCGAGATCATGGGAGACTCCGTTGTCATTGATGGAGTGGGTTTTGAAAGCAGCCGCCTGCGGAGCACGCTTGAGCAGGCTCAAGCGCACAGCGTGGTTCTGGTCGCCGTCGGAGCTGGCGAGGAGGCGGAGGAAGAGTCCCGCCGCCGCTGGGAACAGGAGAAGCCCGACGAGTATTTCTTCCTTGAGATCTACGGCTCCGCTGTCGTGGAGCATCTGACTACGATGGCCGGCGCGAAGTTGTGCGACTGGGCTGAACAACACAACATGGCAGTGTTGCCGCATTACAGCCCGGGCTATCCGGAGTGGGACATCGCCGAACAGCCGCGCCTGCTCGAGCTGATGAAGGCCGGGCGCAATGACCGGTTCCCTTTCCAACTGGAAGCGCTCGATTCAGGAATGCTGCGTCCGCGCAAAGCGCTGCTCGCCGTCTTTGGATTGACACGGCACACCGAACGGATGCGCCGGCTCACCGGCCTTGTCCCCTGCGAGAGCTGTTCTTTTGGCCCATGCCAGTACAGGCGCGCGCCCTACCGGCGAAATCCGCAGGCGTTCGGCGAACAGTTCCAGGTGCCCCTCGCAACGCTGCAACATAACGCCGAGTACAGTGTGAATCGGAAAGCCCTCAAGCGATGGACGGACGAACGCCTCTCAATTTGCGAGGGGCAGGACGGCGCACTTGACATCGTCTTCCGTTACGAGGGAACAACGTGCACCAACATGGGCTGGCCTCTCGAGTTTCTCTACACCTTAAAGCTGGGACCGCGCGCAAAGGGCTACCCTATCCTTGAACAGCGCTGCGCTCCAGCATTTGGCGACACCGGCCACACGCGCATGTGCCAATATCTCGAGAATCCGTCGCGCCTGATGGCCGCCATCGATCATGAGAAGCCGCTTGACGGCAAGCACCTCGAAGAGGTTCTCGCGTGGCGTCCCGAAACTAATTCCGCCGGATGCTTTTGCACATCCACCAGCCGCGATCACAAATGGAAACTTGTGTTTGAAACAATTCACTACGCGCTTGCACAACGCGAGCGGGAGCAGGACATGGAACGATGACGAAGAAACTATTGCATGAAGCTATCCTCGAAAGGCCGTTGCTTGGCGATGGTGCAATGGGCACGCAGTTGATGATCGCCGGCCTGGCGCAGGGCAATTGCGGCGAAGCCTGGAACCTTACGCATCCTGAACGGGTGCTCGCCATCCAGCGCAATTACGTTGACGCGGGATCAGAATGCATCATCACCAATACCTTCGGCGGGTCGCGCATCATGCTTACGCGTCATGGCGAATTGGACCACGTGGTTGAGATCAACAAGGCAGGAGTGGAAATCGCCCGCAAGGCGTTCGGCGGCAAAGCCCTCGACGAAAATAGTGGCTATGTGCTGGGCGACATCGGGCCCTTCGGCGGTCTCATGGTTCCGTTCGGCGAATTCACTGAGGCGCAGGTGCAAGCCGCTTTTGAAGAGCAGGCCGGCGCCCTCGTCGATGGCGGAGCCGATGCCATCATCATTGAAACGCAAACTGGGCTTGAGGAACTCGGAATCGCCATCAACGCAGCCAAAACCGCCGGCGCAAAATGCATCATCGGCTCCATGGCCTACGACGTAACTCTCGACGGCTCCACCTTCCGCACCATGATGGGCATTGATCCCGAACGGGCTGCCGAGTTTATGGAGGAGCACGGCGCGCACATTGTCGCCTTGAACTGCGGCACTGGCATGGAGATGGAGCGCGCACGCATGGCTGTGGGGCGCTATAAGAGCGTAACCAGCCTGCCGGTGATGGTGCAGCCCAACGCGGGCAAGCCGCGCCTTGAAAACATGAAAGTCATCTACGACGAATCGCCTGAGCAGATGGTGAAGGGCCTGCCTGCATTGCTCGAAACGGGCGTCAATATCGTGGGCGCGTGCTGCGGCAGTTCGCCGGACCACATCCGTGCCTTCAGGCCAATCATGGACGCATATCTGAAATCAAAAGGCATTCAAGTCAACGGAGCGTAACGTGAAAGCCAAACTTTGCGATGTGAATCAGGTGGCGGTCGAGAAACTTCCCATCCACACGGGCGACAAGTCCGGCATAGGCGTCCACTATGTCGACGCCTGGATCAAGCCAATGAACGTGAAGCTCGAAGATGGCACGCCAATAAAATGCAAGCGCCGCGGCTTGAAGATCGCCTTGTCCGCCGGCCCGAAGAAGGGCGAGGGCCTTATGCGCCGGATCGACGTGAGCGGTGATCCCGTTGTCATGCTTGCTGCGGCCTTGCAGGAAGCAGCAAAGTCCGCAGGCATTGAACTCACGGTGGAAGACGGAGCAATTTTCGTCACGGTCTGAAGCGGCGATCATCCATGCGCGCGCCTGTGACTGCTTGACGAATTCCGCTGGAATTCCCGGCCGATCTTCGACGCGCAAGCGGAGTTGCTCACGCTTTCAAGCTTCATCCAAGCATTCGGCAAGTCGCCGCGCATTTGCGCCCAACTGGCTTTTTGAAATCCCCGGCCGGAACAGTGCCGAGCCGACGCCGTAGCCGTCGGCGCCAGATGCGCGCCACGCCGGGATCGTCGCGTGATCGACGCCGCCGACGGGCAGCATCATGGTTCCCTTGGGCAACACGGCGCGCAATCCCGTCAACATGCGCGTGCCCAGCACGTCCGCCGGAAACAGCTTAAGCGCATCGGCTCCCGCAGCAACCATCGCGAAAGCTTCGGTTGCACTTCCAACGCCCGGTACAGAGAGCATGCCCAATCGCTTCGTCTCCCGCACGATTGCGGAATCTGCATGTGGCGACACGACCAGCCGGGCCCCGGCAGCCTGAACGCGCTCCACGTCCTCGAGCCGCGTGACTGTCCCTGCGCCGATCAACATTTTGTCTGAGAACTGCGCGGCAGCAAGCTCGATGCTCTTGAACGGCTCCGGCGAGTTGAGCGGAATCTCCGCGATCACGATTCCCGCCGCCAAGAGTTCTGAGAACACATCTGCCACCTCAGAGGTTTCAATCCCTCTGAGAATCGCGATCAACGGGCATCGGTTCAACCAATCGCGCATTACCATGCCAGCTTCTCCGCAATGCGCAGCAGTCCGCGCAAAGCCGCTCCCTCTGGTTCCAACGTCGAATCCACGCCGCATGTGCCAAGAGCTATTGCATACAGCTTGCACAGGGCCGGCTCGCCGATCAGGTGGACTGGCTCACCCTTTTGCGTGTTCGCCTTCACCTCGTGCCCAATCAGAATTCCCGAAAGATACGACGACGCCGACTTTTCCTTCATTGCGCCGGTGAGCACAAGCGTCCTCACACCAAATAAATGATGAGCCAGTTCTCCGTCCTGTCTTGAGCGCGCTACGCCAAGCAGAAATGCATCCGTATCGCTCGCTTCCTGCTGAGTGCTGGCGCGAAGGATCGTTCCTTCGCGAATCGCCTTGAACAGATCGCCGGTCATTGAAGTCGAAAAGTCGGCTACCGTCTCGCCCTCCACCCGAACCCACTTCGTATGGGTGCCGGGCAGGCAAACATGGTTCGGCGCCGCCGCTCGAATGCCGCTGCCAAAAATCTCGGTCTCTTCTCCGCGCATCACTTCGGGAATTCCGTTTTCGTCGGAGCCGATCATCCCCGGCACAATGCGCACGTCAACTGAATTTGCTGAATCGGCTGCAACCCGGGTCACGGCTTTGACAATCTGCTGCAGGCTCACGGGCACCGGAACGTAGGGCGCCTCTTTCCAGCCATTGCGCGCGCCCACCATTCCCGACATCAGCACCCTGGTTTCTCCGGCGCTCACCCAATCCCCAACCTCGGCGATCAAGGCATCGTGAAATCCTCCCGGCGAAACCGACATGGCGCCGCGGCCAGACGACCTTTCGTCTTCAACTTTTCCGCCTGCATTCAATTTCCAGGCGCGAAAGTTCGATGTTCCCCAATTGATCGCGATCATCGGCCGTCCCTGCTCTCAAGCACGCTCCATGGTACTGGCAGGGATTCCCTCAACACAAACCGACCACACCCATAGGAATACGTGTCAGGCGCTGGAACACTGGGGTTGGACGATGATCGGCGGCCTAGAGTTCAATCAGCGGCTTTGGCAGCCTCACCCCGGCACGATCAAGAAACAGCCTCATGCGCAGCGCCTCTGCGCGCTGCAAAGCCACCAGACGCATCTGTCTGCGAATGTGGTCGGGCTCTTCGAGTCGAGTGGCAAATGCCTCGTCGGTCTCAGCGTCCTTCTCCAACCGCGCGATGCGTGCTGCCACGGTCTGGCGGAACCGCGGACTGATCTCATAGCCTTCATTCGTTGCGCAGTTGGTATTCATCGCTGGCTCTCCGGTGTTTTGTGATCAGAGGCTGAAAGTTTTTTCGGGAACGGCCTCAAGTTTTTCCCACTGGGGCCGATATTAACGAAGACTCATGAAAGGCGCCAGATTACCGAGTAACAGGACTCAGGTAATCCAGTGTACAAAAACGAGACAGGGGGCGGAGTCGCGCTCCGTCCCGTTTTTCTATTCGTCGTGTCGATGATGTCGAAGCTCAGTCTGGACTCTGCCCGTGGCATCGTGCCTGAGCGCGCGGCCAATGCTCCACCTTATCGCGCAACTGAGATGGCCGGCCGTTTCTTCTTGTTAATGTTAGTAATCGTTCTGCGGCGCCACGGCGTAATAGCCCTTGCGCACCTGCACCTTCAGCGAGTCGCCCTGGCATTGAAGCCCGATTCGCCTGAAGGTTCCATCGAGCTTGAGGTTGGTGGGCGTATAGCTGGCAACATACTGCGTGCGCAGTTCATCCTCAATCTGCTGGAAGGCTGCTTCAAGCTTCTTGCTGTTGTTGCCCACATCGATCAGGCGTCCGCCTGTCTCATCGGATATCCGCTTGGCCGCGGAATAGCCACTGTAGCCCATGTTGAACCCGCCATAGAATTGGCGGTCGGCGATCAGAATCACGTAAACGATCACATTGTTCTTTTGCGCGGCGGCAATGGCTTCGCCAATCTTGGTGCGGCTGCCCTGGTCTTCGCCGTCGGTCAGGATGATGATCGCCTTGCGGCCCGTCTCCCGGCTCAACTTTTCGTTGGCTGCAAGGTTGATCGCATCATATAAAAGTGTCCCCTTCGGATCGCCCTGGGTAGGTACCGTACCCCCGCCGGCTCCCGGCATGCCGAATCCACCGTTGCCCCCCGCCGTGTTGATCTCGGCCTTGCTCATCGCGTGCGATAACTCCCGCGGACTATCGGTAAAGTCCTGCAGCAGGTCAACGTTCACGTCGAACGAGACCAGGAAAGCCTCATCCTTCTGCCGGAGCACACGCTGGAGAAACTGGCTGCCTGCGTCCTGCTCCAGGGGCAAAACATTCTGCTGGCTGCCTGAAGTATCCAGCAGAATCCCCAGAGTCAGCGGCTGGCTGGTCTCAGCCACAAAACTCTTCAGCGTCTGCGGAGATTTGTCTTCTGTCACCGTGCAGTCATTCTTCGTCAAATGTGGAACCAGTTCCCCGTTTTTGTCCTTGACCGTAAAGAACAGGTCCACCAGGTTTACGTTTACCTTCAAGGTGGCCACAGCCGTCTCATCCGCCACGGGGGCCGGGGCGTTGCTCACTGGAGACTCATCCGGCGACGGCGCCAGTTGAGCCCACCCCGCCGGGGCCAGGCCCGTCAGGCCGAGAAGCAAAACAGCGATTCTAAAGTGGGCTCTCATCATGTTCTCAGTGGGCTCTCATTCTGATCTGATAGACGGGAAAGACGCTGCTTAGAAAGCATACGCCAACTCTTTCTCTGCCCGTTGGCAACCTGCGCCGGCCCGGCGCGTCTGATACTCTGACAGGTGCAGCCCTGCTGGCTGGCCAGGCCGGTACGGCATGACCCCGCAAGCCGCCGAACGGCAGGAATATGCGGTCTGGGAGGACTAAAACCCTGTGATGCCTGGTTTTAAAGCAATTGCGCTGACGGCGCTCTTCGGTGCGAGCCTGGCCCTGAGCCCCATAGCTCGGACCCAAACGCAGCAGACTACGGTTCCAGACGCACCCGCGCCCCAGGCAGCTCCTCCGCTGACCGGCGACGGCCCCATTACCCCCGGCAAAGGCGCCCAGGGTACGCCCGGCGCTCCAAATGAGCCGGCCGATGGCGCCGATTCGTCTTCCACCAACTCCTCCGCCTCAAAGGACGCAGCTCCTCAACAGACGCCGCCCGTCCAACCCCCGCCTGCCAAAGATGACTTCCAGGCAACGGCTCCTGCTCTGGGTGCGGCTGGCGTAACCACCTTCGTCCAGAACGTAAACTTCGTTGAAGTTCCGGTCATCGTGAAGGACTCAAAAGGCAAGCAGGTGGCTGGCCTCACCTACCGCGACTTCAAGGTGTTTGAGAACAACACTCGCGAAGTGCTGCGGACCTTCAGCGTGGACCCCACCCCGCTCTCCGTGGCGTTTGTCATTGACCAGAGCCTCACCTCAGACGTCATGAACAAGGTGAATGAATCGCTCGGCGCGATCCAGGGCGCACTCACTCCCTACGACGAGGTGGCGATCTTTACGTACAACAATGGCCCCAAGGAGTGGACCGGATTTACCGGAGCCGAGGGCGGACGCGTACCCGCGGTGCTGGCATTGGCCAAGGCTACCGGCTCCGATGAGCAGGTGCCCATCAACAGCGGTCCCCTTGCCGGGTGCAACATCCGCGAAAATGGCAACTGCGTCGATCCAAATCTGCAGCCGGGGCGCTCGGCAGGCAACGGATCGTTCATTTCCATTCCCAAGGAAATCCATACCCTCAACGATGCCATTTTCGCCGCGGCCAAGGAACTCTCCACCCGGCCCAAGGAACGGCTCCGCATCATCTACGTCATCTCCGACGGCAAGGAGTATGGCAGCAAGGCGACGTTGAAGGAAGTCATCAAGTTTCTGCAGACCAACAAGATCGCGGTCTATGCTACGGGAGTCGGCGCCTCCGCTGTTTGGGGTGAAGGCTACGTCAGCCGCCTCCACCTGCCCTTCACCATGTACGACAACATCCTGTTCAAGTACACCTACGCCACTGGTGGCGATTTCGACTCGGAGCGCGGCGTCAACGGCATTGAAAAAAGTTACGCCAAAATTGCCGATGAGGCCCGCAACCAGTACACTCTCGGCTACCTGAGCCATGAGTCTATCTACGACGGAAAATATCGCCAAATCGACGTGCATGTGGACCTGCCGGGTCTGGATGTGATCGCCAAGAAGGGCTACTACCCGTCCGCGCAGGACTACAAATAGCGTGAATCATCCTGGCGTGCGTCAGCTCGCATGAACGCCGCGGGTGCTTCGGCAGGGATCGGCCTGTGTTCCGCCGCTTCGTGGGGCGGAGCGGACTTTGTTGGCGGAATGGGCGCACGCAGAGCTCCCGCTCTTCTGGTAGTGGCTTCAGGACACATCTTTTCTTTCTTTCTGTTGCTGGGCTATTGCCTGACCATCCGTCTGCACCTGCCCGATCAGCATTCTCTGCTGTTTGCCATGCTGGGCGGCTTTGAAGGGTCCATTGCCCTGGCTATCTTTTATCGCGCGCTGGCCATGGGCGCCATGGGACTTACCGCTGCGCTCACCGGCGTGCTCACCGCCCTCGTGCCCGTGGGCTTTTCCTTCTTCACAGACGGATTGCCGAGACCGCTCAGCGCCGCGGGTCTCGCAGCAGGGCTGGTCGCCATCTGGTTGATCACCCATGCGCCCCAGAAAGAGGGCCCGTCCACTCCTCCCGCCGCACTCATGCTGGGTGCGCTTGCCGGCACTCTCTTTGGCGCCCAACTGATTCTCTTTAAAATCGCCAGTCCCGGCGGCGTGGTTGCCACCATGACCGCAGGGCGTGCGGCTGGCGGCCTGGCCATGGTCCTCGTCATCCTGGTGGCGCCCCCAAAAGGAGAATGGAAGGGCTTTTGGGGCATGGGGATCCTGGCGGGATTATTGGATACAGCAGGGAATCTCTTCTACCTGCGTGCCGCGCAACTGGGACGACTGGATGTGGCTGCCGTTGTCTGTTCTCTCTATCCAGCCGGCACCATCCTGCTGGCTGCCCTGGTGCTGCGCGAGCGGCCCACCAGCCGCCAGATCACCGGCATGGCGCTTGCGCTGGGCGCCGTCGTGCTCCTGAGTCTTTAAAAGACAATATTTCCCTCGCCGAACCGGGCACACGCACAAAGACCTGTGCCGAAGCACAGGTCTACAGATCTTTTGATAAGCTCTGAACCGGTCAGCAGAGCCAGTCTTGAAAACCGGCTGCAAGGGGGTCTTGGGGGCCCCGTCCTTAGTCCTTCCGGACGATCTGGGGCTCGACAGGAGCCGCAGGAGGGGGCGGCGGCGGAGCGGCAGCCTGCTGCACGTTCTGCGCCGGCGGCGGTGGATCGCTGATGCCGCGAATGCCTTCCTTGAAGCCCTTTAATCCCTCGCCCAGCCCTTTGCCCAACTCTGGCAGCCGCTTGGCGCCAAACAGCAGAAACGCAACCACGGCCAATACGATCAGATGCCATGGCTGAAGTAGATCGCCCATTACTCTATCCTCCGTGCGCCCCAAAAAACCGGCACACATGCTCACCGATTATTGTCGCACATAACCGCATCTCGGCGCAGGAGTGGCGTTTTCAACGAGCCTTGCGCTTCCTCGAGGAATCGCAGGCACCGAACTACAGGCAATACCACCAGATGCCAGGGACTTACCAGACCCCCAATCGCATTCTCCTTGCGCACTCGAGCGGGAGCGCTTGACGGCCTGAGGCCCGGTCCGATGTCAGGTTGAAGTCCGGCCGGCCTCATTCCCTACCAAACTTTCCCCTCAGGAATCTTTCAGGCCTGTTCCAGTTCGCACCTCTATTCCCAACCGTCCATAGATTGGGTCAACTACATCTAAAGTCATATTGATGCAACCCGCCTTGGGGGTAGAACCTATCCCTTAACAGGACAAAGCAGTCGCGAGAGCTATACTTTGCCCAAGCTACCGTTTGAAAGGAGCTTTCCCGTGGGCGGTTTTCTTCAACCCATGCATCTTCTTGTCCTGGCCATCATGGCGGTTCTTTTTTACCTTGTCCTCCGCTCGGCAGGCTCCGCCATCAAGGTGATAACCCAGCCAAAGCCGCCAACGCAGCTCTGGGTCGATCCCTCCCAGCCAATGCTCAAACAGTGCAGGGAATGTGGGGAGCAAATCGCCAAAGATGCTGAAATTTGCCCCATGTGCAAGGGCCGGCAACTGGGATTGTGAGGAAAGGGCAAGCGCTGAGTCCAGTGCGGTGCATATTTGCCCAGCTCACAGACGGCGCCCGCCAAAGGCATAAATCTCCAAACTCCGCAGAGATTCCCCGCCTCTCCTACTCGCTCATCACAATCAATTCACCTGGGCTGGCTTACCCAGCCGCTCCGTCACCATCGCATAGAACGTGCGCAGATCTTCCTCTTCGCCCTCGGTCAGCCGCCGAAAAACCTTCATCAGCGGAAACACCCTGGAGCCACGCACGTCGATGGCTGGAACCGCTGCCATGCCGCCCGGATACTGCGTCATCTCCCACACACCGGCGTAGCGCCGCCGCAACACTTCTCCCAGGTAGCTGCCCCACAAGCGCACTTCAAAATCCAAATCCAGTTCCGGGCTCTCGCCCACCCGCACCAGGACCTCGTCGAGACCGTCAATCGACTCCGAACTGAAATCCAGCTTCTGCGCAAATTGGTCGCGGCCCAGCTCGGCCGCCGCCCGGGCATAGCCCTCCATCATCGACCCCAAATCAGGAAAGGAGGCCGACTCCAGCTTTTTGCGCAAATCAGAAGCGTTTTTCATTCAATCTCAAGAGTACATGCACCCGCAGCCCGCCTGGGACATCAAATTGGTACCGTGTCCGCAGTGGTGCGGCGTTTGCACTTTATGGCAGACTGAAAACAGGAGTCAAGTATCCTTTTGGCCAAGAGATTCAAGTTCATTGTGCTTGCAGCCTTGCTGGCGGTCGCCGTGGGCGCGGCCAACTCCGCCACGCCCGACATCTATCCCGATCCCGCACATGCCCGGGCCGACCTCGCCGTCGCCCTCAAAAACGCAGCGGCCACCCACAAGCGCATCCTGCTCGACTTCGGCGGCAACTGGTGCGGCGATTGCCAGGTGCTCGACATCTATCTGCATGATCCCGCCAACCGGCCCATCGTTGAGGCGAATTTTTTCGTCGTGCATATCAACGTTGGTCACTACGACGCAAACCTCGATCTGGCGAAGCGCTACCAGATTCCGCTCGACAAGGGCGTTCCCGCAGTAGCCATTCTCAGCGACAGAGGAACCCTGCTCTACAGCCAGAAGGACGGCGAGTTCGAGGCCATGCGCAAGATGGAGTCCTCGAAGGTGACCGAGTTCCTGGTGCGCTGGAAGCCCGTCCGCCAGGGCTGTTCCGTCCTGGTGGTCAATTGCTGACCTGTACCATCAATCTATGAACTTTGATCTGGAAACATCCCCAAAGAGCCACGCCTACAAGCTGCTTGTCGGCCTGGTGGCGCCCCGCCCCATTGCGCTCATCACCAGCATGAACGAGCACGGCCACCTGAATGCCGCGCCCTTCAGCGCCTATAACTACCTCTGCACTGACCCGCCCATTCTCGGCATCGGCGTCACCAACAAGTCCGGCGACGGCTTCGTCCCCAAGGACACGGCCCGCAACATCCGCCGCACCGGCGAGTTTGTGGTGAACGTCGTCACAGAAGACATAGCGCAGCAGATGAATATCTGCGCCACCGATTTTCCGCCAGAGGTCAGCGAGTTGGAAATGGCGGCCTTTACCACCGCGCCTTCGCTCAAGATCAAAGTGCCGCGCATCGCTGAAGCTCACGCCGCGCTCGAGTGCGTGGAGTACACCACCATGGAAATCGGCCGGTCCCGCATCATCCTGGGGCGCGTCGTGGCCATGTACGCTGAAGATCGCTACGTTGACCCGGAAGGGCCTTACATCAAGGCCGACGAGCTGCACTCCATCGGCCGCATGAACGGGTTGGGAAACTACGTGAGGACGCGCGACGCCTTCATCTCCATCCCCCGCATCAGCTACGCGGAATGGAAAAACGGCAAGCGATAGGGCGTCGAACTTCTACTGGCCGGGTGCCCCCGGTCCCTCGCATTTGGGGACCGGGGAAAGAACCAGCTCCCCCGGCACCTTTCTGACCCTAATCGCCGTTCCTACTGGCTGATGGGCGCCAGGTGCTTCGTCTTCGAATAGGTGTACGTAACGCGGTGAATCACCGTGATCATCGACATCACAGCCAGCACCCACAAGACCGGCGCCATCGCTCCCCAATGGTTGAACAGCGCGCCGATCAGGATGAGCACGATGCGTTCCGGCCGCTCCATGAAGCCCACCTTGCAGCTCCCAATCAACGCCTCGGCGCGTGCACGGGTGTAGCTCACCATCAGCGACGTGACCATCACAAACGCTACCAGCACCACGTAACGGAAGCGGTTGATGCGCCCGTAGTAGACCAGCAGGCCGAAGAACAGCACCACGTCGGAGTAGCGGTCGATCACCGAGTCAAAGAACGAGCCGAAGACCGTAACCTGGTTATTGCGCCGCGCCACGCGCCCGTCCACCATGTCGAAGATGCCGGCGCCAAAAATCACCATGCCCGCATACAGGAACATGCGGTCGTTGTTTGAGGCGTTGGCGTGGCCAAACAGAAACGCGGCGGCGATGTTGATCACCAGCCCAATGAATGTAAGTGCATTCGGAGAGATGCGGGTGAGTGCCAGCCCGTGCACGATGCGGTCAAGAAGCCATCCGCAGGCGCGGCCGAAGGCACTGGTCCAGGTGGTCATTTCTAGTCTTCCCTGCTTCTACTTTCTCGCCACTACTGTCCGTCGGCCGCGGCGGATTCGCTCTGCTCGTCGCCCTCGCCTGCCTCATCGTGAACGGTGGTCAGCTTCAGGACTTCAAGCTCGCGCTTGCCATTCGGGGTGACGATTGTGGCCACATCCCCCACCCGTTTGCCCACCAGGCCCCGCCCAATCGGCGAGGTCGTTGAAATCAATCCCTTGGAAACATCCGATTCTTCGCTGGTCACCAGCCGGTACACGATCTCTTCGTCCTTGGTCGAGTCGTACACCACCACCGTCGAGCCAAATCCTGCCTTGTCCCTCGGGATGTTGGTCAGGTTCACGAGCGACAGCTCGGCCATCCGCCTCTTCAGTTGCCCCAGTCGCGCATTCACAAAATCCTGGCGTTGCTTCGCCATGTGATACTCGGCGTTCTCAGACAAATCACCCATGGCCACGGCCTTCTTGATCTCCGCGGGCAGCTCGTGGGCGAGCTCGTGCTCTAGTATCTGAATCTCTTCGAGAAGCTTTTTCTTAATGTGTTCGGGCATCCACGGTCCGTTGCGGGGAGCGGGGCTGCTCTAGCCGCGAAAGATGAAAGTGTCTAATTTTTGATTATACGCGGGCCGCGCTCAACCACCCCCCAGCCCTCAGCCGGGGCCAGCACCCGACCCCAGCCCGGCCCCCTGTTCCCTGTTCCCTGTTCCCTATGCCCTATGCCCTGTTCCCTGTTCCCTGTTCTTAAGCCATCACCGGGCTCAACAACTCATTCCGCGTCAACGAAATGACGCTGATATCGTCCTCCTGCCCGAACTTCTGTGCCGCGTCGGCCACCTCCGCCGCGCTGATTGACGTCCGCATCAGTTCGAGTACCCGCTCAAACCCGAACAGCTTCCCCTCCAGGTCAGTCGCTTCAACGATCCCGTCGGACAGCAACACCAGGCGGTCGCTGGCGCTCAGCTTGAATCGCATCACGCTGAACTCCGCCTCCTCCACCATGCCCAGCGGCAAGGCGCCTTCCATCGGCATCTGCCTGCCGTTCAAATACGGTGGCATATGTCCCGCGTTGGCCAGCGTGGCGCTGCCGTCAGGGTCAATGCGCAGAGCAAGGCAGGTTGCCTGCGCATCGCCGCGTCCCAGCAGCCGCTGGTTCAGTTCGCGGAGCAGGCGAGCCGGTTCGCGATTGAAGGCTACCGCCGTGCGAATGGCCCCCACCAAAAGCGCCACCAGCATGCCCGCCCTCAGACCCTTGCCTGCCACATCTCCTGCCACAATCAGCAGGCTGCCATCTGCCGAGTCAGGGATGATCTGGAAAAAGTCCCCGCCCACCTCGCGCGCCGGGCGGTATTCGGTGTCAATGGCAAACCCTGACACCTGCTGGCGACGCATGGGTAGAATCACCTGCTGCACTTCTTGCGCCTGCTTCACATCCAGCGCCATCTGCCGCTGAGACTTCACGCTGATCAGCAGTCTGCGCAGCAATAGAATCGACAGCGACCCCACCAGCAGCAGATCGGCGATCTGCGAGGTTGTGATGCCGATACCGAAAACCATAAAGTTCAGGTTGACGTGCATCTCAGCCAGTTCTGCGCGGAACTTTGAAACGCATGCAAACAGAACCGCCGGCAGCGCCAGCCATCCGTCAAGGCCCTGCTGCACAATCCCTTGAATCACCGTACCTAACACCAGCGATGCCGTCAGTACGCGCGCAGCAAAATTCAACATCCCGAACACATGAGCCACCGGCTGCGACACTACGGTGAAAAAAACGTTGTCCCCGACAGCGAATGAGACGATCAGCAGAATCACCAGCGCAGGCAGAACTCGTGGCACCCATGCCGCTCTCTTCAGCCGGAACCACACCCGCCACACCATGATCCAGCCAATGAAAACAAGAGGGATCAGCACCACTTCATCCACCACTGTGAGCGTCAGCGCTGGAATCCACTCCGTCCACGATCCGATCGCTGTCAATACTCCACTTAGCCCCAACGTCAGAAGTAACGCAGCAATCCACAGGTACACCGAATCTGTCTCGTCAAACAGCCGCAGACTCAGCGCCACCAGTCCAAGCATTCCAAACATCACCCCCAGAATCAGCGACAGCGAATACGACCGGATCAGCTCATCCCACTGCACCTGGTTACGAGCCGCCACCGCTCCCGCTTCGCCCAGTTGCGGCGCAGAGTGGATGCCGCCCACATCCGTCGTGCCAATCAGGGTATTCGGTTCCATCCAGAATCGGAACGCCAGCACCCTGGTTTGTTCGACCCCGCTCGCCGCGTTTTCCAACTGAAACATCTTGGGCTGGGTAAAGTAGACTGTCGGCCGGTACGACCTGAATGTTCCAAACGCGCCAATCAGGCTCCCATTGTCAAACACCTGGTATGCGTCATCCACGTTCGCAGGCCCCGCCAACGCAAGCTTCGCTCCCGGCTTGCTCGCACCTTTACGCGGATCCGGTACCACCCATAGCCCCAATAGCCCGGATGACCCCGGCTCGTCCAACCAGCTACATAGCCTGATAGCCCCGAGACCGGATCGATCGAACCATCCTTGGGGGTAAGGTCCTGGGTCTCCCATTTGGAATCGTCAAACCCCGGCTCCGCCCACAAGGGCTGGCCCGATGCGTCTACCGGAGAATCGCCCACGGTAAACTTCCACGGTCCGTAGAGCGGCGCGACGCTGTCGCCCAGCTGGATTGTCTGGTTCGTCTGGTTTGTCGCCGCAAGAGCCGCATACTGTGCCGGCGCTTTCGCCACGAATACCGCCCACAGCAACGCCGCGGACGCCGCAATTTTCAAGCAGTCTCGTTTCATCTTGCCGACCTCAACGGCAGGGGTAGCCGTTGTTCGCACTATAAACATTCCACGGCATTTCCGGAACATCTTTCTGAGAACCCGCGCGCGAGCAATCAACGAGAATTCGGGACCTTGCGCCGTACATACAGCGCCGTAGCCGCATCAAACTTATAATTGTCATTGAGAGCTCTCCCAAGCGAGGTCCCCGGCACATTGAGTCTTTGGCAAGGAATCGCAGGTACCTGGCCGCGTTTTCTGGCGTGGCTCGTCCGGCGCTTGCCGAACGAACAGCAACGCATGCTTGCGTTCACCATCATCGCCGGCGGTCTGTGCGGCCTGGCAGCGGTCGCGTTTCACCTGAGCATTGCATGGTTGGAGAAACTGCTCATCAATCATGCCAATGCCGCGCCCGGGTATAGTTGGATCTTCTGGACAATCCTCACGCCGGGCCTTGGCGGCATGGTCGTCGGTCTCGGGCTCGTCTACTGGTCCCCGGCGGCTGCGGGCAGCGGCATTCCGCAGGTTAAGGTTGCCTTCACGCTGCGCTCGGGCGTGGTCTCGATCAGGGAAACAGTGGCCAAGTTCGTTCTTTGCTCCCTTCAGATCGGCTCCGGCGCTTCGCTGGGCCTCGAAGGGCCAACCGTTCAAATCTGTGCAGGGGTCAGCAGCATGCTGGCTCGAACGGCGCGGCTCAGTCCACAATTCCATCGGCGCATGGCTTCAGTCGGCATGGCGGCTGGCATCGCCGCGGCGTTCAACGCGCCCATCGCCGCCATCACCTTTACCCTCGAAGAACTGATCGGCGATCTCGACCAGACCATGCTCTCGGGAGTGATCGTCGCCGCGGCTTTGGCGGCCGTGGTCGAGCACTCCATTCTGGGGTCGAATCCCGTCTTCCACGTATCCCGGACTTACCAGTTGGGAAACGCCTCTTCGTTAGTCTGGTACGCACTGCTGGGCATTCTGGCCGCTGTTGTCTCTGTCACATTTACTGATGCGCTGTTGCGGCTCCGGCTTAAGTTCAGAGAGTTCACCGCCGTCCCAAAGTGGGTGCATCCGGCAATCGGCGGACTGGCAACAGGCGCTTTGGCGGTGATGGGACTTGCGCTGTTTCACATGAACGGCATAGCAGGCGATCCCTACAGGACTCTGGAGCTTGCGCTCACCGGCGCCATGCCGGTCAAGATCATGATCACCTATTGCCTGCTCAAACTCGCGGCTACTGTCTTCTCGTATTCGAGCGGAGGCTCTGGGGGCATCTTTGCGCCTTCGTTGTTTATGGGAGCCATGCTGGGCGGCTCGGTCGGCTATCTTGACGTCATCGTCTTCCATCACCCGGCCGATGCCATCGGAGCTTTTGCCGTCGTGGGTATGGGAGCGGTCTTCGCCGGTATAGTCCGTGCGCCTATGACCTCGGTCCTCATCGTCTTTGAGATGACGGGAGGTTACGGGCTGGTGCTGCCTCTGATGATCGCCAACATGACTGCATTCGCGCTTGCGCGCCATTGGCGTCCCGTTCCGATCTATGAGGCGTTACTGGCACAGGACGGCATCTATCTTCCGCATGGCGCCGTGCCTTTGGATCCGCCCACCGATGTTCCGCGCCCAGATGGTCTCCACCAAACTGAAACAGAAGACGCGACTGTCTAGGGCGTATCCGGATATACCCTAGCTCGTCGCCGCGGCCTCTACCTCGGCCCACTCGTCCTTGCTCAGCTTCAGTGCTGCCGCCGCCACATTCTCTTCCAGGTGCGCCACCTTGCTCGTTCCCGGGATCGGCAGCAGCACCGGCGACCGTTGCAAGAGCCACGCCAGCGACAACTGCGAAACCGTAGCCCCATGCCGCTTCGCCAGCGCGCTCAGCTTCTCCGCCGCCGGATGGTCCGCCTTCAGCAGTTTGCCTCCCGCATTCGGATACCACGGCAAAAACCCAATCCCCTCCCGCTCGCACCAGTTCAGCATCTCCTCGTGCCGCCGGTCACCCAGACTGTATCGATTCTGGACACTCACCACGTCCACAGTTTTTCTGGCAGCCTCCACCTCCGCGGGCGTCACCTCATCCAGCCCAATGTGCCTGATCTTTCCCTGCTCCTGCATGCGCTTCAGCGCGCCCAGCGTCTCCTCCAGCGGCGTGCGCGGATCGATGCGGTGCAGCTGGTACAAATCGATCCGTTCCAGCTTGAGTCGTCGCAAACTCATCTCCACGCATTGAATCAAATACCCGGCTCTGCCCACGTACTCCGTCTTCGCCGGACCCTGCCGGGTTATCCCGCCCTTGGTCGCAATCACCACGCCCGCCGGGTAGGGCGCCAGCGCCTCGCCGATCAGCCGCTCCGCAATCTCCGGCCCATACGCATCGGCCGTATCGATCAGCGTCACGCCCAACTCCACCGCGCGCTTCAGTACGCGCTTCGCCTCGTTCGCATCGGCAGGTTCGCCCCACGCGCCCTCGCCCACCAACCGCATCGTCCCGTAGCCAAGCCGCCGCACAGGCACATCTCCGCCAATCAGAAATGTCCCGCCGCCATCTGTTTGTTTTCCTTGTTCGCTCATCATGTTC
>Ga0182012_10000949_pt1 | contig 31898 bp, 36 predicted proteins | sample 612S2SmetaG_FD_120486 | JGI IMG/M metagenome (GOLD analysis project Ga0182012, IMG submission 120486) | Permafrost microbial communities from Stordalen Mire, Sweden - 612S2S metaG | ecosystem: Environmental > Terrestrial > Soil > Wetlands > Permafrost | place: Sweden: Stordalen | collected...
GCTCGACTACGAAGAGATCAAAGAACACGGAGTCGACGGGTATTCGACCGGAGGGCGGATTGTGATTCGCCAGAGTCTCTCGACTTCGGCAAAATGTGGGGTCGTTATTCATGAGGCTGCCCACGAGCTGATCCATCAAGGCGACAATCGCGCCGAGGCGAAGAAAAAGACACGGAGTCAGCGTGAATTAGAGGCCGAGGCAACGGCGTACGTCGTTATGCGCCACTTCGGAATCGAGCATGTAGCGTCGAACTACTTGGCCACGTACAACGTTGATGGCGAGCAACTGCGTAGTTCACTCGAAACGATCAGCGGCGCGGCGAAGCGATTGATCGCCGCCATCGAAGGCGTTAATGCTGAGCCAGAAGATGCTCTCGCAGCCGTGCCCTAATCGGCACGTTCGATCATGCGGTCGAATTTGACGACCGCTTTTTCAGCGGAAGACGCATTTCGATGAACTCGAAACTTCCGGGCTTCGCTACGTCCACTGCTGCCACAATCTTTGCGGCATACTCGCTTACGATGGGCCAAATGTTCGAACCAAGAACAACAAGTGCAATCGTTCGCTTCGCCAAATCCTGTTGGTACTTGATGTTTTGATCTGCTGTAACCATGACAGCGAACCCGGCTGATTCGGCTTCGACGAGGAGCATTCCGTTTTGAATTTTTGTCCAGCCCAGTTGAGGTGACGTCAATACACTGTGGTGTGAAAGGATTCGCGCTACGCCGGCCGGAACATTGTTGTCGAGAAAAACTCTCATTAACGCACGGGGCGCGACAAGTTGCCGTGCTCCGCTGCATAATTAAGGACAGTTCGAATGTCCTCTACTGGAACGCCGGGGAACTGTTCGTGGATTTCGCCGATGTCCAATCCCGCTTCGAAATTGCCAACGATGCTATCCGGCGTGATACGGAGACCGTTGACGTTAGGCTCACCATGAAGCTTGAGCGGATCACGCTGGATGATCGAGCATCCGGTCCAGTCGATTTCTTTGGTTACCAGCACACTCTCAGTATTTCACGAAGGAGCAGCCGCGAAGAGAACGCCGGACGGCCGCTCTCGCGGCCGCGCCGTAAACGGCGCCCTTCGGCGATGGAAGGTTCTCAAGAATAAAAACGCATTTCAGGAACGATTTCGGTCGAAACAACGATGAGCAGGTTCAGCCGCAAATTCTTCAGTAAAGGCAATTTCCGGACGATCAGCGCCACGGACATTTTCACGTTTCAGATATCGGCGAGTGCAAGAACCCTACGTAAGCTCTCGATTTCTGCGATGTTCTCACGTAAGCTCTAGATTTTTGCGGTGTTCTCGAAATATTGAATGACTTTGATCATTTCGGCGACGACGACCATGACCAATCAACGTTCGATTCCGCGGGCCAAATCGTTGATACATTTCGGCTGTTTCACTGAGCGTCGTTTTTTCGCGGCGATCACATTGATGTGTTTCAAGGGCATCAGCATGTTGACATGGAAATCGATTTCAGCGAACAGCCTTTGGTGGGAAGGCGAATCCTTCCCTGTTTCCAGACGGCCGCGAACAAACTTTTGAGGCCGTCTTCCACCACCCATCCCAGCGGAGATTTTCCCTCTCCGCAACCCCTCTTCCTCAAACGCTAATGGACTCCGTCCCTCGCGCGGAAAATAGTTTCCCCAGGATTCCTCGCTACCGCTCGTGCATCCCTCCGCTGCGCTACGCCGTTCCGCTTCGCTCCACGGTGGGCGATACCCCTCTATTGTCCTTGCTAGCCCTGCTCTCGCCGGCGAGACCTCGGGGCTGTTGGTTTACGCCAACAGCCCACTTCCACTACCGAAAAGGACAAAACAAACCATGACTCTCCAAGATCTCCAAACCGTAGACATCCCGCTCAACAAGCTCACGCTTTGGGGCGAAAACGTCCGCACCACCGGAGCCGAAGACGGCCTCGACGAACTGATTGCCTCAATCACATCCGTGGGCTTACTCCACAGCCTAGTCGTACAAAAGGCCACGCGCGGCAATTATTCCGTCATCGCTGGCAAACGCCGCTTCCTGGCACTCTCGCAAATGGCCGACGCTGGCGACGTCAAACGCAGCATGCCTGTTCCGTGCCGAGTCGCCGCTCAGGATGCCGACCTCACCGAAATCAGCCTCGCTGAAAACGTTGTCAGATTGGAAATGTGCCCGGTTGCAGAGCTGGAAGCATGGCTCAAAATGATCCAATCGGGCCATTGCGTCGCCGAGATCGCCGCCCGGTTCGGTGTCAGCGAAGCCGTAGTGAACCGACGCCTAGCCCTGGCCAGAGTCAGCCCCGTTTTGCTGGAACTCTACCGCGCCAATGAAATCGACCTCGACGTCCTACAAGCATTCACCCTCACCGACAACCACGCCACCCAAGAACAGGTTTGGAGTGACCTGCAGGAATGGGATCGCAATCCGCAGGCGATCCGCCATTTGCTGTCGAACGAGGACATCCCCGCCACCGACAAGCGCGCCAAGTTTGTCGGACTCCCGGCTTATGAAGCCGCTGGTGGGGTTGTCAAACGCGATCTGTTCTCTGAAGACGAAGAAGGTGCCTACATGATCGACGCGCCTCTGCTCACTCGGCTAGTCGATGCAAAGCTGCAAACCTTGGCCACCCAGGCTAAGGCCGATGGATGGAAGTGGGTCGAAGTTCAGCCGCAGACCGACCACCAAGCTCTCGGCAAATTCCGCCGCATTCGCGCCACGCCTGCGCCGTTGCCGCCCGAAGATGCCACACGGATCGAAGAACTCGAACAGAAGCTCACTGAGATAGGCGACCAGATGGAGAACGATTCCGACGCCGACAGCGACGCCCTCGACGAACAAGCGGAAGAAATCCAAACGCAAATCGCCGCCATACAGGAACAACAAAACCCTTCTTTCCCCGCGGACACGAAAGCCAGTTGCGGAGTCGTCGTCACCATCGGCCACAACGGCGAGGCCCAACTGATTTATGGCCTCTTGCGGAAAGAAGATGCCGCCCAACTCGCCACGGACCGATCCGACGAAGATGCCACCGCCGCGGAGCCGGCCACGGAACATTCGCAACCATATTCCGCCGTGTTAGTCGAAACCTTAACCGTGGTCAAAACCGCTGCCATTGCCGCCGAACTCAGCCAGCAGCCCGACGTCGCCCTGGCTGCTGCCGTTCATGCGCTGGTTCTCAGTCAATTCGGTCTCGATCTGAAACTCTATGGAACCAGAGGCAGTATCCAGATCAGCACCACGCAACCGAATCTGTCCGAAGTGGCCGCCTCCAAGGCCGCCCAATCCCTCGAAGAACAGCGCAACGCCTGGTTCGCTCGATTCCCAAAGACCCCGCAGCTGCTTTTTGCATGGTGTCTTGCCCAAGATCAGCAAACTCTTCTAGCGCTGCTAGCCTTTTGCACCGCGCTCAGCCTGAACGCCGTCAAAACCAAGAACGATTCCGGCGCATCGCGGCTTCAGCACGCCGACGCCGTCGCAACCGCCCTGAAAATGGACATGCGGAACTGGTTTACGCCGACCGCTGAGAACTTCTTCAGCAAGGTTTCCAAAACCCGCATTCTGGAGGCGATGACCGACGCAGGAAAGGCGCCAAACTCGAACGCTCCGGCGCTACTGAAGAAATCCGCGCTGGCCGAACTTGCCGAAAAGGCGATCACTGGCACAGGTTGGTTGCCAGAACCCGTCCGAATTCAAGACGCAGTCAAAGAGGTCGAAGAAACGGAGGAACTCGCGGTCGACTAAGCGCATCACACGGAGGGGCGATAATGTTTCGCCCTTCCAAATCTCTGGAAGGCACCATGCGAATTCCCTTTGAACTGATCCAATACAAGCAATGGGTGCTTTGGCGCAAGGCCGAAGTAAATGGCCGCGTCACCAAAGTCCCCATCTCACCGTGGACCGGCAAAGCCGCCGCTTCTGATAGACCGTGGACTTGGAGTTCCTACCGCCACGCGCGTTACGCTTGCCACCTGCATCAATGCGACGGCGTGGGCTTCGTCTTTACCGATGCCGATCCATTCTGCGGTATCGACCTAGACCATTGCCGCAACAATGATGGAACCATCGCGCCGGCAGCTTTAGATTGGATCAAGCGATTCGGCAGTTATGCAGAGATCTCGCCCTCTGGCTCTGGTGTGCACATTCTCATCAAGGCGAAGCTGTCTGGGCCTGGCCGCCGCACCGGCAAGGTCGAAATGTACGATGCTGGCCGATACTTCACCATCACCGGCACCCGCGTTCCTGAGACTCCGCTCGCGATCCAGAACCGGCAGGACGTGCTCGAACGGCTCAGCGCAGAACTCTTTGCGATTCCGCCATCCAGGCCGATTGTAAGCTACATTACAGGCCAAACAGCGCTATCGGATGATGAACTCATTGAACGCGCCTCGAACGGCCGAAATGGCGACCGATTCAAACGACTGTTGGCCGGTCACATCTCCGATTATGAAAACGACCACAGCCGAGCGGACCTAGCACTGTGTGGCATGCTCGCCTTTTGGTGCGGGCGCGACCCTGAGCGTATTGATCGCTTGTTCCGACGATCGGGTCTGATGCGCCAGAAGTGGGACCGACGCACCGGCACCGGCGCTTATGGATCAATCACTATTAGGGCAGCAGTTGCCGGTTAGCTCGGCCCATACGGTTTTGTAATATCTGGAATTCTAGGTTTAATCGCCGCCCCCATCCACATGCACATGATCACTTATGCGAATAGGCTTTTGATTCTGTTATAACTACTTTCAACAAACAGTGGGTTTGACCCGCGACAGTGTCCGGCGTCATGCGAGCGTGTATCTTTCCACCGACCCCGATAAAGCTGCGATATCCAGTGTCGGTACAGAATGGCCGGTTGAAAGGGCTAGCATGAAGGCTACATGTAAGAACTATAAAGCGGACTGGCGCGCTGGTTTGGACCTATGTATTTCAGGATCTTGCCGACACGCCTGGCAGCTTGAATCGTGATAGGCATCGAGTTGTCGAACTCGGTATTGTTCCAATTCATTTTTGTCAGAGCCAGCACCTCGCTCGTTATGTCCGATATCGAACGGTCAGTGTCTTCAGCCACCACTTCCAAGGGCCTTGGCACGTACATCCCGGGGTAGGTTTGAAAGAAATCGACGGCTCCCCGTGAATAGAGAAGCGCTTGGAATTCGTCGATTTCTACGGCTGTTCCGCGCAGAGGGGGATAAAGCCCGCTGCGGAACAACTTGGTATGCGATTTGGAAATATTGACCAGATCGTAAAAGTCAATATTTTTCTCCTCGATGCCTTTGGAAAAACCTTCGATCTCATCTTCGTCAAATCCAGAAGTTTTGTGTACAACGACACGGGCTGGCATCGTTCTATGCTCATCCCGGTAAGCTGCCAGAGCATCGGTTATCAATTTCTTTGCGCCGTCACCGGTCATATGAATGTCGCGATCAGTCTTCGCGACTTTTGCCGGACTACCCCGAACGATTAAGCCCTGACCGCGCTCATTGAACACCTGCGCGGAACTGGTGAAAATCATCGAACCGTCAAGCGTTCTGTAAAAGCTGACGCCAACGAAGCAGGTCGTCAGTTCCGCCTCGTCACGGATCAATCGCCATGGAGCACCGCCCGCTTTGTAATAGAGCGCCGTGTGAAAATTCCAAGCGCGAGTTGCCGAGTCTTGAAGGGCACGAGACTCCGTCTTCTTTTTACGCTTCTTTCGACGCACCTTCTCCGAATAGGTCATCGGCAGAACGATTTGGATTGGCTTAATCTGCTGAATTTGCATTGCCCGCGCTTTTAGAAGGTCATGAAAATCCTGTTCCAGGGTTTCCGTCGTACTGGCGTCCTCTGCCTCAACCTCATCGGGATCTATTAGATCGAGGGCCTCAATCGGCAGGGCGCATACAATTACTGACGCGCCGCGTTCGGAGCAAGACTCTGCTTCCTTTATGTACGAATCCGCCAGATCGGTGATGAACTGGTTGTAGCCCTTTAGGTCCACAGATTTCGGAAGGTCGCGGGAACTTATCTGGCGTTCAATACGCGAGTCGAAAACAAATTTCGTATCGAACGGCGTTTCGCTTCCGAAGCCAGGAAATGATGGGAAGAGGTTCGGCTGGTTTGATGATTTTGCCTCGATGCCCTTCGCACAAAGTTCAAGCCAGCCCCGTAAATCGGAGATGTTGCGGTCTGGTCCAACTATGCCGAGCGTGATCGATTTTGGCGCTAATTTATCGCGGTAGTCGAGTGGTTTGTAGTTCGATATGCCAAAGCGGATGTCGATATGGCGACCATCGCCGAATTGCAGTTCCGGTTCCTGGATAAAGAACGGGTTCATTGAAACAACGGTCCCAGTTTACAAAGTGCCTGCATGCCGCTCTCCGAAACATCGACGTCTTCCTGAGACAGCCATTCCTTATCGTTAAGGCCAAAGGAAAACTCCAGCGATAGAAGCTCTGAAAAGCGCAGGAAAGGATAATCGAAGTGGATAAGGTCAGCCTTGCGGGTCAGGATATCGGTCCATAAATGAACCTGCTCCAAAACCGTATCGTTATGCTCAATCCGCTTTATTCCCGATAGCAGGTCAGCTTCGAACTTAGAAGTGCGAAACCCGTCCATGGTGAAGACATAGGAGGGTGTGATCTGCAAGTACCAATTACCATCTACCGTTTTGAAAAATCCACCAAAGGCGAGGTGACGGATGTAGCTCGTACGACCCGACTGATACGTCTGCACGACTGTTCGGAACTGCTCACCGACAGATCCGGTGAAATCGATGCGCCGCTGTCTTGTGCCTCTTGACGGCGCGAAATAGTAGATATCGTCTTCCTTCCGCTTTCTGATATTCCACTCTTTTAGACGCTCGGTCAGTGAACAGTTGAGAAGTCGCACGAATTGTCGGCAACGGCTTGGATCATCCGACTCCGCCCATTCAATGGTTTTGTGCCTTTCGTGAGTGCCTACTTCGCAGAAGCGATTCCATGGGTATGTAGAAAGATCATGGAAAGAGAGAATCTGGCCGCCGTTCAGCGACCATTCCGGCCCAATTAGAACGTCGAGATCTTTTGCCTTGGCCCAAAGCTGTCGGCCTTCACGAATTTCTGTCTGTGCGGAGTGAAGGTCTGGCGAATAATACGAAACTTGCAACAGGTTTGAATATAGGCGCTCACTTTTAGGTCGCGGCGAAAGATACGCGCCTGATTCTTTAGGTGCGGCAATCTTCAGCAGGGCGTCTGCTGCCGTCTTGTCGAACCGGGAACGCGCTTTAACAATGGAAATCCGTCGAGACTGTCTGTGCTCTGGATGTTGGGCAAAATAAGCCTTAAGCGGCGCCCAGTATGCTTCACCGTCCTTCGGCCGATTCATGACCAACAGGACTTCGGCGCTGCCAGCCAGCCAATACTTGAGGTCTTCTTCTTTGCAAATGTAATGGAAGCTGTCGTCGCACTCGCCAGGCCAAGCCCCTTCGGTCGCTTTGCTTTGAACCTTAAGGGTGAGATTCGTCATACGACCCGTCGAGCTGTCACGGATCTCTAGTTGTCCGTCGACGCCGACCTCAGGAACGAGGGAGGGATACCACCAGTAACCCATCTCGTGAACGAGCTTCTCGATCAGGTTTATGCCCTGTTGTCCTAGAAACGTGCTGTGGCCAAGTACCTTCAAACGCTTTCATCGCAATGTGGTCAGGGGATTTGCTATGAGACCGCATCGGATACCGCGATATTAACACAAACAAATTCCTTGCGAAATGTTCGGGTTACGCAGACCGGGAACCGGATTCTCGGTTAGAGGCGGGAGTCGGGCTCCGTCCTAAATCCGCCCACAGTGCGTTGATCAGCATGGAACGCGGCACCGTCCATTTACACGCAGGTAAGGATGCGGGAACAAAGGAGCAGTCGTAAGTTCTTTCAAATCAAAAAAATCGAAGCTGCCCTCCCAGACGCTATCTTCTGTATTTTCAATTGACGTGAACATTCCCAAGCTTGACGTGCATCCCACTTCATCGCGTCGGGCAGGATTAGGGAACGATAAACACGCTGGCGAAAGGGCAAATCGCCGTACCGACAATCGCAGAATGCTTGCCGACTTGGCGGGAAGAAAACGCCTAACTGTCGGCCGAATGGCCGGTTCGCACGATTTCGTTCATGTCGATACACTCTTACGGGTCTCACTGTGCGCCAGATGTTGCGGCCCGATACAGAACGTTTAGCTTGGAACGTCAGGTGCATCGCCGTTGATAGCGAATGTGAAATGGTGTCCCTCTCCGTGTGCTTCCAATTCGGCGGCTATCCCGTACTATTGAAGCCTTGTCGGTAACGAGCGATTCGCCGGATCCATTCGAGACCTGCAGCATTGCCGGGAAGTGGCAAAATTACTGGAAAGCCAGGGTAAAGTGAATTAAACAAGCAAATCAGAACGTGGAAAAAGTAAAGGTTATCGAAGAGGTTTGCGTGGTATTGAGCTGCCCGTACTGACCAGACCTCCGGTAGGCCCTCATCAGCCAGCAACTGAGCAGTTGGCCCAATGGCTCTCAGCTACTACGTCTATAAGCTAAACGGAAATGTAATCCGGTTTTCAAATTGGCCGCCGCCGTGGGCGTTCCCGGACCGTGCAGTCATTTCGGTGCGCACTCGGGCTAAGTTTTTCGCAGAAAACGTTGCAAGAAGTTCGTTGCGAGGCGGCGACACGGAGCGGCAAAAGCTGTGGCCACGAGAGATTGGCCACAAAAAACGGCACTTATGTGCGACAAGGGCAAGTAGGCGGTCAACGGAGCGCCGGGTAGGTGTTCAAGCGCAATTGGCGGGAGAGGGGGTAATTGCACCCCCTCGCTTCTCCTTGGCGGCGCGAGCCGTGCTTTAGCGGACCCAATGACCAGCCTCGATTGGGGGCATTACTCTCCCGGAAGCGACGATGCTTTCCCAACGCCATTGAAAATGGAACTGATTGTTTTCATTGTCTTATCTCCCTTGATGACCTCTGCCTTCGTAGTGTTCTTCGTAACCGTTTTCGACGCTGCCGATTTAGCCTTCGATTTCAGTTTCCCGAGACCTAGGACTACATGGGCTTCGCCGTTGACGATCACGTCGATGCTTCCGTTAGCTTTGATCCACCGAGGAGCAACGCCCCCAATCAAGCTAATCATCAAGCCCAGCAAAACTGTTGCCTTTCCCAAGCTCGTGAAACAACTATTCTAGAGCCTCACGCTCCCTTGGCCGAGCTGGAGTGATTTCGCTATCCGGACCGCCAGAGGAAAGCAATCCCGAGAAAATGGAGCCATCGAGTAGCCTGCCGCCCTATCAACGGTGGAAGATGCTGATAGGTCAAACGCGCTAGATGGAAAGAAATTTCACTCGCCGGATCGGGTATCGGGAAGGCACCAAGCACGGGCGGGCGACAATGCTATTAGGCCAGAACAAATGATCAGCATTTACGGCGACGAAAGCTCCGATTCCAACGCTCAGCGGGTATACGCCGTCGCTGCGTTGCAGGGGCCGGAAGACGTATGGGACGAGCTGCGAACACTCTGGCGTGAACGTTTGGAAGGAAAGGTATTCCATTCAGCCGACTGCGATAGTGGATACGGCAACTTCCGCGGCATGTTACCCGAGGTACGCGGCAAACTCCATATCGACTTGACTTCGATTCTGGCTAACAGCGGGTTAATCGGATGGGGCCTTGCGATTGACTTGAAGGGTTGCACGTTGGCATTTCCCGAGGTCCTGGCCGACCATACCGCAAACTCATGCTTCTTCAGGACCATGCTTTTCCATGTAGATAAAGTGCACGCTGATCATCCTTCGCAACCTTTAAGGATTGTTTTCGACCGGAACAAGAAAACGGAACACAATTCACGCCTACTCTTCGAATACCTGTCAGAAGAGAGTGAGCCGGGGAATACGCAGTGGCTGCCGCGCGAGCCGGAATTCGTGTCCAGAGAAGAAATCGGGGTGCAAGCCGCAGACCTTTGGGTGCGAGAGTTGATGAAGTTCCTTGATGGGACGATTTTCAGCGGAGATAACTACAAACCCAGAGCGCAATGGGAGATTCTCCTCAAGACAAAAAGGTTCGGAGCGGACCTGCAATTCGGCGCTTATTTTCAAAGCATGAAAGACCAGATGCCGACTCTTGAGTCCAAAACTGGCATGAACAGAGAAAAGTACATTAGTTGGCTTCGGCAGAAAAAACGTCAGGATAATCAGTCGAATCGGATTGAATACATGCGGGATGTTGCCGCCAACGACCGGCGCGCGGCGGAAAACAACGTCGATAGGACCGGCTCTTCGGATGCAAGGAAGCGGCGGCACTTAGACACAAAAGATTTCTGGGAGGTCACTGGCAACAATCGCGGTATCGACCGCAATAGGTCTCGAATTATCTTCGATACCAGTGGCTTAAACAAACTGAAGGATGAGCCGGATCAACAAGGAGTGCTGCACAAGTTACGCGATGCCTATGAAGTGCTGATCAGTGAAACCAGTGTTGTTGAATTGAGCGCCACCAAAGACGCGGAAACGCGAACGCAGTTGGTAGATGTCTGTGAACGCCTTTTGTCTTTCGGACATTGCCTCATGCCACACAATTGGATTGCAGAGGAAATGCCCCGGCTCAACGCTCGGTATAGAGACCGCTTCCGTTGGGACGACGTGGATATCAATGCGCCAATGATTCGGGACGAAATCCTTCAACGAGAGTTTCTGAGCCAAGATCGGATGGCTGAAGAATCACGGCAATTCGCGAAGGAGAACAACAAGAGATTTGTCGATATTTTTGAAGAAGCGCGAGACAAGTTTGGAGCTGACTTTCCCGACACTATCAAGGATGTGTCTCTGGCGGAATTCATCGCCCAGGATAAGGCGGTCGGAGGCCCATTTTGGAAAACCGTGGCCGGTTGGTATAGGAGAGCAAGGTTAATCACGCTGGATGAAGGCGCCGCGCGAGAATTTATCGACCGATGCCCCCCCTTTCATGCGCTAGCCATGGGGGCGGTCATTGCACATTACCAATACGCCATACCTAGAGGCTCTGAAAAAGCTGAGTTCGCGGCAGGGCGGAATGATTTATTTATGGCCGTTTATCTCCCCTATTGCGATGTATTTGTTACCGATGATGTCGGGCAGCAGAATGCGCTACGTGCAATCGCACAAGAGGTAGGTTTGGGCGTGAAGGTTCTGAGCTACCCTGATTTCCGCGCCGCGCTCTTGTGTAGAAGAGTTGAATCGGCGACGGCATAGTGGTATGCATCTGGAAATGACGGATTTAGTGCCGAAAAACGCCGTCTGGTCATGCGATCTTCCCGCCGCCGGCCGAAGGTCCCAGTCGGGATATCGACTTCGGAGGGCATATTGAGATCGGCTCTTCACGGTGCACAACGAAAACGTATCCACGTCAATGAGGACTTTTAGGGGTGAAGAGCTAGAATATGCGGAGCAGCCAAGAGACGGTTGGACATGATGGCCGATCTCAAAAAAGGCACTCAACGTCCGGCTGGGTAATTAGGAAGGTGTGAAAATGTTCAGCGGAACGATGTCAGTCGTTGCATTGCTTTTTTCAATAGCGTCGTTCGCATACGTGAATTACGACCGCCGCGTGAAACTGCTTCTGCGTCCCCGGAAGGGTGATTGGTGTGTACTTGATCGTGCGACCAATGGAAGAGAGACGATCTTTCGAGGAATCATCGAGGTCTATAACCAGAGTTCGCGCCCAAATGCAATACGCGGCTACCACTTTTGGGTTGACAACAACGGAATCCATGAGGACCTGGAAAGCGAGATGGTCCAAATTGGCGAACAAAGGGTTGCTCTCGAGGCTGATGAGCGTGAGGCAAGTGAATTGTTCAATGTGACGCCGTTATCAATCCCCGCCTACTCCGGCATCGAAGCCCGTATCCATGCCATGGTGAAAGGTACCCACACGCTCCTCGGAAATCATTTGCCTATCACGGTAGAAATCGAGGACGTTCACGGGAAGCGATATACGGCGCAAGTAAAGGCGTCGCGGACTGCAGCTCTTGTCCAGGCATAAGCAACTGTGAGACCGTCTTTGAAAGGTAACGTTTGGGACATTGGTGACGAGAAACGCCATCGATCCTGGATCGCCAGTCAGCGCATTAGCGGACACTGCCACTGCTGCCGGGAGTCTGCACCACCTCAATCCGCGAGCCGATATTACCCGTGAGACCTTCCAGTTGCCGGTTCTCCACCAAAATTCCGCAAATACCACCTGCCAAGAACAGCACTAGACCCAACAGCCCTTTCCACAACCAGCCGTTAGCACGCTCTTTCAAGATCAGCTCGATGTTATGTTCCTGTAAATGTCTGGAAGCCGCAGTGAGCTTGCCGAGTTCAGTGGAAATCGTTGCCGAGATCCCTCGGTACTCTTGGCTCACTGGCTTCAGAGCTTCTCGAATCTGAACCGAGAGCCCTTTGATGTCCTTCATCGAAGTGTTGAGCAGTGTTGCCGCATCTTGCAATCCACACTCTGCAAGTTGCTGCCTGAAACTCTCGCTCATCGCCTTGGCGATCGCGCTGGGATCTACCCCCTGGGCGATCTCATTCGGCAAGCGCGCCAAGCGTTCGTCCAGCTTGTGGTGGTAACTTCCGGCAGACTTCGTCTGTGCCCGAAGCTCCACCAGGAATTCGGCAAGAGCGTCGGGCAAGCGCTGTCCCAACAACGAAAGTAGGCCGAGCAACTGGACGACTTTGAACAACTCGTCGCCCGGTGGCAACGAGTTGACGTAAGAGATCAGCGCGGCGTAAGTCTCACGGTCTTGCGGTTCTGTCAACCGACCCGCAAGACTGGAGAGGGCGTCTGGCCTGGTCGCGATCATAGAAGCAACAGGTCCTTCACACCGTCGAGTTCCGCGAACAGATTCCGGCGATAAGCTTGAGCGCGCATCACAACCGTCGTCTGTTGCAGTTCGGAAACGTCGGTGCGGCGATCAGCTATTTTGTTCAGCGTGAGCCCATGTTGCCGCGCCGGATTCTCTACTTTGGGAAGCCGGTATTCCATCGAGATCTCAGCAGGCCGAAAAAGGCGGCGAAATTCCTTGGCTCCAGGATCGTTTTCCCAGTAACCGAAATCCGCCGGATCGGTTAGGGAGTTCTTCACGATTAGATAGTTCACTTGATATTGCAAGGAACTCGCCCAGGCCAGGACGCTTTCCACGCTGGCAGGATCTGGCGTAACCACTCCGATTGCCGTAAATGCCACGCCGCTTTCTTCAACTGAAGAGTACATAGATTGAAACCAGCGATGCGCCACGGCACCAGCACCCGCTCCCATGTCGGCAATCACAATCGGTGTGCCTTCATCGAGCACGTCAATAAAGGAATCGAGACCTTCGGAAGTATGAATGTTGACCTTCCGTGCCTGTGGAAAGTAATGAGCCAATGAACCCCTTGCTTTGTTTTCAGTGTCCAAATCAAGCAAAATATGGGGAGCGTTCTGTGCCGCGTACCATTCCACCAGTAGGCTGGTGAATGCGGTCTTGCCCACGCCGCCTTTGCCACCCTGTGTAAAAACGACCCGACTGATCGGTTCGGTCGGGCGAAACGGAATTTTGATTGCTTCTACGGTTGCCATGAATTCTCCCTTTAGGTCTGTTTGTTGGTTAGCGGTTTGTCCGGGTCGTAGATGAAGACAGGACGGTCTTCAGTGGATACAACTGCGGGCTTGTTACGAAGAGCTTTTATCAAGGCGCGTTGAGCGGCGGCTTCCTCAGGCGATAGTTTGGTGGATTTTCTAGCCGGCTGTTCCGGTATTCCCAGCGTCGTATCCATCGCCAAATCCGCCTCCAGTTCGGGCTCTATTTTGCGCGGTCGAGAGCGCCTTTTTACGAACCGGCGCAATGTCTCATAAGTCACACTCACTTTGCACTGGTTGGCCAGAATTTGTAGAATTCGGCGATAGCTACGTCCTTCCCGCCGCCATCGCATAATGAATCGCGCGAACGGATCAAGCCTCGAACGCGGTTCGTTTGCCGGCAGATTATCCAAGACCTGCTGCAAGTCAGCGGTAACGAAGAAGATCTCCGACTTGGGCATCAGTTGACCTCCGTAGGCATATGACCAAAGCGGCATTGTGGGCACCCGAAGTGTCGAACTGAAAAGACACCATCCCTAAGGCTTCGCCTTAGGACTCCTTTCGGGTCAAAACAAGGTCGATTTTGACTGCGTTTTGACTGCCAATCGACGGCCATTTGACTGCGTTTTGACTGCCTTTTGACCGCCCACGGTTTGGACCAGTTGTTGTGTGATCTGGAATACATTGAGGGCTCTTTACTGAAATTGCTCAACCGAAATGTCGTCGATGGATGGACCACTGTACTTGCTGGCGGCTGGGCCGCGGACCCCGAATTTCGCTTCGTTCTCGGTCGGCTGAATCAACCGAAGAACCCGCTGGCCAGCAACCGCTGCGAGCAACGCCGCCAAGCCGTGCCCCGTAACGGTGACCCCGTGCGAGGCGAAAGCAAGCTTCACCAAACTGTTGTCGCCGTCCGCATAGACGAAGCGGAACCATGGCAGGATATGAAGGCGGCGGCGAAGCTGGACAATCAAAGACGCCGGCTTCGAGCCGTCTTCGGCAAGTTGCCAATCTTCAGAAACCAATGCTGATTCCGGGATGATGGTTGACGCTGACATTTTGGTGAATCTCCTTTTGCAAAATCTGCTCTTGCTGAGCTGGCTTTTTCGAAAGTTGCTGGGCTTCGTAAAGGCGGAATAGATCGTCGTGAGCCATAGCGCGGACAGGTTCAGCAGTTCTTGTTCGACGCGCTAATTCAGTGGCCGATTGCCGGTCACCCGAGACGCCGATGGATTCCTGAAGCGCAAGGGTGTCACTCGTGATGACGGTGAGCCCTTCCCGCGCGCGGGTCACCGAAACGTAGAACAAATCTTTGGGCATCCGGTCGGCTGAAATGACCTCGAAGTCAACCGTTTTCCCCTGGCTTCGATGCGCCGTTACAGCGTAACCGTGGGCGAATTGACGATAGTCAGCAGGCATTTGACGCCCGTCGTCTAGAACGATTGCCCCTGACCGAACCGCCGCGACCGTTACCAACTCGCCGTTCGTGGCGTGAAAGTGCTTCTCTTTCCAATTGGCTTGCAGCAGCAGCTTGTCCCCGGCTGACACTTCAATTTCCTGCTTTTCAAAGACGCCGAAAGCCTTAGTCTGGCGCGACGTTAGCAGAACGTCCTGGCCATTTGCTTTGCGGGCGATCACGCTTCCTTTATCGGCGCCCACCACTTCGAGGGATTCGTTCTTGCCGACGCCCTTCACTGCTTTGTGAAATTCGAGCACTTGGCCAGACTGGTAATTCTTGGTTTGCTTCTTCTGCGCTTCAGTCCAATTCAAAGCCGTGTGCCTCACAAGCGTTTCGCCGTTTGTGATTTGTCCCGCCTGTTTCCGATCTTGCCGGATGGCGTGGGTGACCGTCTTGATTTCGTCATGTGTCGCTGCGACAACCAGAACGGTACGCATCTGGCCTTTTACATTGGGAACCGCAGCAGCTTCCCGGTATGCTTTGCTGACTTCCTGGCCGCGTAATCGCCAGTCCACTTCGCGGATCGCGCCCATGGCTTCGAGCCTCGCGTACCCTTCCACCGGCCGAACCCGCAGCGCTTGGACCGCGGCCTTATATTCCGGGTTTACCTTCTGACGCTGTACGTCCAGCAGTGAAACGCTCTTCAGGTTTGACTCACGTTCCAGCACTCGCAGCGCGTCGCCTTCTGAAACACTCTTGATTTGCGCCGTGTCACCGCTGAAGACCATCCGAGCGCCTTTCGATTTCGTCAGCCCGATCAATTCGGCCATATCTTTGCTAGAGACCATTCCCGCTTCGTCCACGATGAGGACTTGCCCGGCGAGCTGCTCGCGCTGTTGCGGATCAGTGAGCAGACGCGCGATGGTGATGGCGTGGGGAAAACCCACCTGTTGTAGTTCCTCAACGGCGCTCGCCGTGGGCGCTACCGCCACCACACTCCGCCGCGCTTCATTCAGACCGCGATGAAGCTCTTTCAGCGTGTCCGTTTTGCCCGTACCGGCAGCACCCCGGATGTTTACTGCCAAATCACGTGAATCGAGAACCGCCAACAGCGCGCTTTTCTGCTCGGGATTGAGCCTATCCGAGACCACGAATTCGCGTGACCGGCCCAATGCCTGGTGTTTATCGACGCCGTCATTGATCGTCGCCACCATGCGCCGTTCACGTTCGAGGCTTTCTTTGGTCGCAACCTCGCCGCGAGCCGCCAACATCGCGCCGCTCGCGACTTCAGACTGAAATGCCGATTTCAACTCGGCCAATTCGATACGCCCACGGCCATGTCGTAACGCTTCCGCCTGCAGTTCGAAATCCTTAGCTACCGAAACTCGTTCAAACACGTGTTCAGTGGCATGAACTAGCGACGGTCCGGCAGCGGCGAACTCGCGAACCGAACCACGTTCGAGAGCCGCCTGGCGCAGATCTTTCGAGGTTTGCGCTTCATCGGGATTCATCCGTCCAAGTTGGCCAGCTTTCACCTCAGCCGTTGTGATTTCCGTCAGTTTCTCCGGACGGGTTTCACGCACCAGGCGCGCCACTTCGTTGTTCGAAGGCAATCTGCCATTCCGATCAAGAAACTCCGCTATGGCTGCATCCCTCTGAGCACTCCGCTGACTGTACTTTTCAAGCGTGGATTCTTTTATGCCGACAATGCCGAAGCCGTTGTCTTTACCGTGCTCGAAACGATCCTGAATTTGATACCCGAGACTGGTTACCACGCGCGCGGCCGCGTTGCGGTAAACCTCCGTCAGGTACTCGCGGTTGTCGTAGATGGCCGACGCTTGCAGCGCCTTCCATTTACCTTCCGCGCCGTCATAGGTCAGGTTTCCTGCGACCAGATGCGTGTGGAGCTGTGGATCAAGTTCGCGGCTGCTGTCATGGTCGTAACGAGCGATGACGAGATTGGAAGTCACGCGGGTGTCATTTGCTCCGAGTTTGCGAATTCGCGACCCGGCCAGCCGTTCCATCTCCGTGGCCATTTCAGCCACGCCCGCTTTGTGAGCCTCGATCAAACGCGGATCTTCCAACGCTTGCACAGAGAGAGCCTTCGGAGCCGAGACGGTGAAGTCATAGAGATTTCGGCCAGTCTGAATCTTCTCCACGGACTCTGTGCCGTTTCGTTCCACCAGGCCATAGCGATCTGCGCTTTGACGCTGCCGAAGAAACTCGCCCGTCGCCGGATCAACCGCCTGGCGGATAGCCTCGAACTGCTCCAGGTTCACTGCACCTTCAAGGCCAAGCAACTCCGCGCCGCGTCCCATCCATTCACCTGTGATGGATTCGCCAACGGCGTAGTAGTCGTTATTCGACAGGTGATGAGCCGCGTACGTCTCACCTCCGGTCATGGCCTTTATCGTGAGCATCGCGTTCTAAAAGCTCACTCCCATTACCACGACGCTCGATGTTTCCGCAGGCATCGCCAGCGGTTGGTCAGGCATCTTCGCCACGTCCGGTGGAAGTTGGAAATCTCGTCTCGGAACCACACGGTCCACACAAGCCGGATGCTTCTCAGGCAAGCTGATGTACGGAATCTCAACCGGCACAATCACCATTCGGTTCTTGAATCCGCGCTGAACGAAATAGGCATGTAAGTCGCTCATGCCTTTGATCTGAGTCGCATTGATGGCAGGTTCCACCACTTCCACCACACGCGAGCTATTGTGGTCGCGTTCGTAGAAAGTTGTTCCGTGAGTGTGTGTCTCCTCAAGCCTTAGAAGCTTTCGCTTGCCGCCGATGCGTTCCAAGATGTCGGCGGAGTCCGGGTCACTTGTGGCAAAGATCCATTTGGTGTACGCCTGACTGAGAATCGTTCGCGTCTGATCACCGTACAGGTGCTTCAATTGCTCTTGGTTCTGAATGGATGCGATGATCTGATGGCCTGCGGAGCGCAGCATCGTGATCCCGTCATGCAATCGCGTTAACGTTTGCAGCGTATGCAACTCGTCGTAAACCAGCTTGGTTCGCTTGGTTGTTCTGCTCGAAAGCAGCCCGAGGATGAAGAGGTCCATCCACATGGAAATCAGCGGTTTCAAAGCATCGCGCGTATGTGAATCGGACGAGATAAACACCCACCCAATGGGATTTTGCGTCCATTCACGAATGCAAAACTCGCCGCGCCCTTCTATAACTGAAGGCATCATCCAAAGCGGATCGCCGGCCAGCGCCAACGTTCCCAAAACACCCGCACGTTGCTGCGGCGAGTTCGCCGGCAGCGTGTATTGATGAATCGTTCCTTGTACGCGCCGCTCAATCTCCGGGTAGTTCGCAATCCAAGCGCCCAGCGTTTCCGTGTCGGGCCGGAACTGATCTAAAAGGTACGCCCCCAGGCTTACCGTCCACTGGTTGAAAATATCCGCCGTGGGATCTCTGACCACCGGAGGGGGGAAAAGCGAAGTCATCACCGTCTTGTACGTGGCTAGGTCGTACCCTTCGCCGCAAATGTTCCAGTAAGCACATCGGTCGTCCGTAGGGTTCAAAATCACGTCGCCGCGTTCCGGTCGGTAGAACCGGGCGATTACTTCGCCACCCTTCGCATCATTCACAACGCAACAAATACCGTTCTCTTCCGCGTCCAACAGATCCTGATAGGTGAGGCTGGTCTTTCCAGTCCCTGTGTCTCCCATTCGGAACTGATGCGAGGCTTCCTTCGCTTGAGGAAGTCGGATCGAACTCAACCGCGTTCTCATCGGTTCCTTGCTCCCCAGGCGAGCATCGCGGCCGGGATGAGAATTGGGCCAAGAACCAAGCCAAGGATTCCTAAGCAATGCAAAGCGACATTCATTCGCGGACCTCCACGTTCGGCTTCCCACAAATGGGTGTTAGTGTCCCAAGTAAGTAGGGAAGGGCTGTCAATGCTGCCTGCTCTTCTTGCGTGCGAGGGTAGAGCGGAAAGCAACCGAACGCTTTCCGAAAAGCTGCTGCCTCTGCCTCAACGAACATCGGGTATGACGGCACCAACTCCCTCGGAGTTTTCACTTGTTTCGTCTTATTGGCCATTCAGCGGTCCTTCCAAGGCTTGACCGCATAACGCATGCCGTCGCCTTTGGCTTCCTTGTTGTATTCGTCAACGGTTGCCACGATTGACCCATCAAAAGGAAGGCCAGCAATGATTGAAGACCGATAGCGATAATCGGCGACTAACCCCCAAATCAGTCCCGTCAGAAAAGTGAACAGCGTAAGCGTGACGGGCCACTTGAAAACCATCGCCGGATCATCGGAATAGATAGCCTTCACCGCGCCGTTGTAGTAAACCCACGGCACTGGGCTCTTTTCAGACTTCGGATACCAGCCACGCCGTAGAATCTGAGCGTCGAACTTATGGTCTTCATTCCCAAACCGAAGCACTTGGTAACGAAGTTCCGCCGCACTCATGCCCAACTTCGGTTTGGTGCCAAATAGGGAAAGACTTCCCAGTTTCGATTGAATGGCACAACCGGCATATTCCGGGTATCGCTTCACTTGTTCGAGGTGAAGCCAGCCCCAACCGCCGAACCAAACGAGCATCCCGAGCAGCCCACTGAGAAAGCCGTAAATTAGGCCACTGTGTTTGACCGGAACTGTTTCACGGCGGATTTGATCGGGCGTCTTTTCGGTCATGTGTTTCTCCTTAGCGGCCATAGCCAATGCTTTGTTCGGGTACCCTGTCCTGGCTCAGCTCCGCTTTCACACGCCCCGTGTACTCTTCACGGAGTTCGTTTTCGCGAGTCACAAGCGGTTTCATTTCTTCGCGTATCTGTAAACGGTCCGCGCCCGATGACTGCTCGAAGCGCTCCATGAGTTGTTGGAAATGTGCGTGAAGATCGCGCGCCTCGGTCACGATTTCTGTCTTTGTCAAATCAGTCGGCGGCTTCAAATCCTGCACCGAACGTTCTTGTCCGTTGGCCGACACGGAACCTCCCTCTATTAGTCCGTTCCACTCTTGCCGTCGCTGATAGTCGGCGCGCAATTCCTGGCGTTGTTCGTCGCTGGCGCCGCCTGGAACCCAACCCCCGGATACTGCCGCAGCCTCGCGGTACTCCTGGCGTTGCCTTTGTTCCGTTGCGCGATCTTCTACCGCGTGTTCAGCGGCACGCCGTAGCATTTGATTGGTGCTTTCAATCAGCGCCGCATCAATCGGCCTTTCGTTTAGCAACTCCAAAGCGTTGTTTCCAAATCTCTGATCGAAGGCCGCTGCCTTCTCGCGAATCTCTTTCTCGGTAAATCGCCCTGATCCGTCTTGTGTGCCTTGTTCGTTTGGCATAGTTGTTCCTGTCTCTAAAGAAGGCGGCAGCTTGAGGGCCACCGCCCGACCTTAAAGAAGAGTCTTAGTCTGTTTCCTTCTTCAGCCAAGCTGGAACGAACTCTGCCTGCGGGAACGTGCTTGAGAACTGCAGGGCTGCTTCATCACAGCAGCCGTGTACGGTTGCGTTACCGCATTGATCGACGCGGACCCAACAGCCGTCGCCATAGATCAATGCGTAGGCGAATCCGCAATCATCTGGATCGTCTTGATCTTGTTGAACGGCTACGTCTGAAATGCCACCATGTGCCGCTGCGGGTTTGGCGGACGCCAATCCCGAAAGGTAGAGGGAAAGAAGGCAGAATCCTGCCGTAGTGATAATAGTTTTCAGATTCACGATGGTTTCCTTTAACCGGGTTAAGTTGTGAGTTGCCGGCATCCGTCGCTAAGGCGGCTGCTAACCCCAGTGGCTGGTGTTACGAGCACCGGCCACCGGGTTGAGATTTCTCCTCTCTCGTCATGCCGCTTCGCGGCAATAAAGTTCTTGTGTTTCAAACTTGCGGCTTCGGTCGTCGTACTCCCCTACTGCCAAGACACAATTCACGCCGCGCCAGCCATCCGCTGTGCGCGTGACCTCGACGACCAAATCAATGGCCGCGGCAGTCTCTTGCCGCGACAAGTCAAGACTTCCAAATCCGGGCATGGCCAAGCTGGCCAGCCGGTTTAATGCTGAGAAAGCTGTATTGGCGTGGATGGTCGAAAACGTTCCGTCGTGACCCGTGTTCATCGCCTGCAGCAGACCGAAAGCGGCCTCGGAGTCTTTGACCTCGCCGACAATAATCCGGTCAGGACGATGGCGCAGGGTAAGCGACAAGAGCTGCGAGACTGTGACCTCTGGGCGATCACCCACTTTCGGATAAGCTTCCAGCCGCACAACGTTGCGCTGAGAAAACTTCATCTCAACCGGCTTCTCAATCACCACGATTCGTTCGTGTGCCGGTATATGAAGCACGAAAGCGTTCGTCATTGTTGTCTTGCCGGTCGAAGTACCGCCCGAAAACAACACGTTCTTTCTGGCCCGGACTGCCGCCGCGATCAGCTCAAGGGCGACATTCGTCAACGCGGATCGCTCTAACAATTGATCCGTCGTGAAGTGCCTTAGGAATTTCCGAACCGTTAGAACCACGCCCTGCGGTGAGATAGGCGGATACGTCGCAGCCACCCGCGAGCCATCGGGCAATCGCGAATCGAGCCACGGCTTTTGATAGTCGTCGATTTGATCGCCGATCGATTGACCGATCACCTCGACGCCGGCACGAAGTTTCCGATCATCGATCTTGATGCCGTCGATCTCTTCCAACTTCCCAGCCCGATCCACAAAGACAAGTCCGTTTGTAATCATCACTTCCGATACGTCGGGGTCTAGCAAGTACTTGTCCAACCCCATCGATTCAAAGAACGGCAAAATCAGTTCTTGGGTAACGTCATTCATGGTTTTGGCGCGGCCTCCACATTTGCCCGGTTCGGAATGAATTCCACAATTGTCAGGCCGAGGGGGTTAGTCGTCTGGTAGTCGGGATTATCCGCGCTCTGCGTATCCACTTGCTCTGGATTGAGAAAGAAGCGGACCGCTATCACCCAAGTCTGCGCGTGGCTCACCCCGTCTTTGGTGAAAGTCTTCAGCAGAGCGATATCGGCGGTGCCCGCAGCCACGACAGAGGTGCCTAGACTCTGTTTGCCGAACGACGTCAAGTTTGTAGCTAGGATCGTAACGTCGTTTTCTGGCTCGCGCCCTGCGAGGATATTCGCGATCACGTTGTCTTTCTGATCGCGATCCTTAATCTGTTGGCCGTATTTCGAATCAAGGAACAGATAGTTCTTTGGGAAGCTTTTGAGCACGGAGGCCCGCAAACGGCCGAAGCGGTATGTCGCCCAGTCAGCCAGATATGTCTTGGCCACCGCCGCGTCTGGCGTATAGTGTTCTAGGTCGGAATACTTCACTGGCGTGGCTCGGCCCATTTCATCCAGCTTGATGTAGATGCGCCTGCCTGGCCGCATCGCCAAGCCGTAGATGCAAAGCCCGAAGAGAACCAGCAGGATGCTCTGTGACATCACGACCGTTCGGGTGAGCCGCTTGGCGTAGCGCCTAGCAGCGAAAACTTCCTCGGCGATTTCATCGTTCTTGATGGGCGGTAGCCGTTCAGCCATCTGTTCGTCTGTAGGGATAATGCTGGTTTGTAGTGACATAAAACTGAACTCCTAAATGAACGCCGCCGCGATCGCTCGAACAGCTAGAGACTGAACTGTATTTGCAAAGCCCTGTGCGGCACTGCCTACTCCACCAAACACAATGTGGGTGATCTCCGGCACCTTGAAGATGCTCCACAAGAACGGCACAGTGATCACCACCAGGTAGAGGAAGCTCCAAACCCACTGACCTACACCCCACCCGTGCAAACTGGAAAAGAAATCGATATAGCAGTGGCAGAAAACGTAAATGAACGCTGACCCAATAAACCCGTACATGCTGTAAGAGAACATCGCGTCGAACCAATTCCAAAACCGTTTATCCTGACCTGGCAGAACATAGAACGGAATCATCAGTGGGCCGCAAAGCGTCAAGACCCCCACGATGGCCAAAGACCCGGCAGTAATGATCGTCATTCCGACTTGAGCAGCGCCAATGAACAAGACGACCAACACAAAGATGAGCGCTGGCATAACCGAAAGCATTCCGACTGGTGGCAAAAAGTGAATTGCATCGTTGAAATGGCCGAAGACTTCTTTGAGCAGATCGGTCGTGATCGAATTCGAAAGCGACTGGCCCAGATAAGGAAACAGTTGGTGAAAGTTGAGCGCAATGCCCGGTATCGGCACCATGTAGAAACTCAACATCGCCGCCGCAATTGCAATCCGAAATAACACCGACACGTAGGCAACAATTGTGGCCAGCGGCTGATAGTGATGCATAGCCATTGAACGCAGGGTGCTTTGAAGCAACGTTTGTAGCAGCGCGTATACACCGAAAACACCCAACATGGTCCAGCCGAAGGGCATGATCGAGGGCGCTACGCTTGTGATCAAGTCCGTAACGCCCTGGGTAACGCTCCCCTCGAAGTTGACCGTACCTGCGATGGCGGTGTCCACGTCGGGAGGTAACGGTATGGTCTGGCCGAAGGTGGCGGAGGCGAATACGATCAATAAGAGGAGTTTCTTCATTTAGGTGACCTTAGGGGATCAGGGCGTGCCGTTTGCTTGGCACAACTTTCTGCGAGAACGTCTTTTCTTCGTGGCTAGACGCCTGCACTGCGATCGGCTGGCCACCGTGGATTAGAAGTCCGGCAATCACAGACAGAACCGCCAAGATGCCGGCCAGCAATTTAACTTGAAGAGCTTTCGTCATCGTTATGGCTCCAAATATCCGCCACCGACTATGAATGCTGTCTGGTCCGGGTCGATCAATCCCGGCGATGAGGCCTTCGCCGACGCTATGTCGGAGTACCAGTTCTGTTCGGCGGCTAATTTGTCGCGCTGGACCTTAGCTTGCAGAGTGTTTTGCTCAGCCAAGCAGGCTTGCAGATTTCCATTGGCTTTCTGTTGCGTTTGGAGATGAACGCGGCCGCCAGACAGAACGTTTAGAACCGCAACCATTGAGTTCTTGGCGTCGGTTTGGTCAAAGGTGTCGCTTTCGAGCCGGTCTTCAGCAGCTTGGTTCTGATCCTGCGTTGATTTGTAGTTCGCAAGAATCTGAGCACAGCGCTGGGATGTTTGATCTAGCAGCTGTAGGGTTGCGAACTGAGACATTCGATTGCTGTTTGCAGCAGTCGAGTTCCCGAGGTAGCCCGCGTTGCCACCGTACAGGGTGCTTTGTTGCCAGGCCCGTCCCGCGTTCAGGACGTCACCGTTCATCACAGCACTCCAATTCATTGTTTCGTTGTAGTGGGTCTGTGTGATCTCATTCCCGACGGCGAACGCCGCCATCTTCCAAACGTTCTTGTTCTGCACTCGCTGCGCCATCGACATCCCGAGGTTGTACATCTGCAGCCCGTTTTGGACGATCTTGACGGTCTGATTGTAGGTCTCCATGAGCTTTGCCCCATTTGAGATGTCCTGGCCCCAGATCTCACCGAAAGTGTCGTAGCTGGTCGGGTCGAAGACAATGTCTCCGATTCCCCAGAGAGCGTACAAAGGTTGGGGATTCACAGCTAGATAGCCAATGCCCAGTAGCAGGGGAACGGCGAGCCACTTCTTTTTTAATCGCACTTTTGTAAACCTTCCTTTGGCGAATGCGCCTAGACTGAGGTGAATAAGAGAACGGCCAGAGAAGCCGCCCAGAAACAGAGCTTCTCCCTACAGATCCGGGTCCATAGTGTGGTTCTTCGTGTCGGGCAGCAGTAAATCACTTGACAGGACGATCTTTACCCGCGCCCGCTCTCGAATCGTGAACGTTGGCAAAGTATTTATGAAGCGCTCCATGATTCTCTGTGCGCTCTGTCCGAGCTGTTGCGATGCGCCGTTGCGCATGGATACGCCAAAGTCATAACTCCCGTAGCTCGCCCCGGTATTGCCAATCTGGGCTGTCGCCGCGACAGCGGCGAGCGCAAGCGAAGCGCCAAAGATTCGCACATAGTGGTGATCCACCAAATCACGCAGTCCGGTTTGCCCAACTACGTCCAGACCTTGAAACTTGTCGAGGCTTACCGAGTAACCGTCAGGCATGATCATCCGGTGAAAGGCCACGAACAACCGTTCCTGGTTAACGCTCGATACCGAGCTAACACGTCCCAAAAACCGCGTTCCTTTCGGAATCAGAAGGCGACCTGACTCCGAGTAAACGTCGGCAGTGACCATCGTGATCACCGGTCCAATCGCCGCGCCAGATAGCCGGTTGACCAGCACCGTTTCGATGATAGTGTCTTCCATCAGCCGATACAGTTTGCCTGAAGCTGAGTCGAAGGTGAAATCCTCATGAGGATCATGCGCACCCTTTCTAAGAGATGCTAATTCCGGCTCCGCCTCTTCGCTATCTCCCGCAGACCTTTCCTCGTCTGCCAAAGCGTGATGACGCTGGACAACCGCCGCTGCCCTCGCTTCCATAGCAACGGCTTCTGAGTCGGGATTGGCGGCGGCAGGCGCTGCCGACGTCGGCTTCTGTTTTTCGAAGTAATCGGAGAAGTCCACTGAGACCGGTGAAGAGTCCAAATCATTTTGTCGGCGGTGTTGGGCTTCGAGTGCCGCCCGCTCTTGCAGTTGCTGCGCTTCTGATTTGACGCCGGCCTGGCGCCCGCTGCTTTGACCTCGCTCAGCGTCATCCTGCGCCTTCGTTTTCTTGGGTACGCCGTCTACCTCTTCATAAGCGTCCGCCGCAAGGCCTGCGCCTCGGCCCAGGATCGTGTCCTCATTGCTTTGCAGTTTCTTATCCCGATCTGCGCCTTTCATATAGTCGGCTTGACCTGATTGCTGCTGAGCGAAGCTTTCGCCCTGCTGCTTTGTCATGGTGACCGGCTTAGTAGACTTCCTTGCCTCAGGTGTGGCTCTGTTGGCGATCAGCCCTGCAACGTTCGCAAGAATCACCACGCCCAGAATCAACCCAGCCAGCACCATTCCGGCCACGAGGATTTTTCGGTTCTTTTTCGCAGGTTGCGGTGTCACCAATTTGGCTTCGTCAAAACGCTGGCCATCTGCCTGTTCGTACGGATCGCTGAAACCGTCGATCATGACTTGCTCCGGTGAAACGCCAGTTTGTTTGCCTTCTTCGGGCCAATGGCAAAGTAGCCGTCGTAGAGCACTTTCGGTACTGTGTACAAGCCATCCGCGAAGCTGTACTGAATCAAGCTGGGTTTGCCATCCTGATCGATTTCATAGAGAGCAAGCACATTCTTGGCCCGGAAATAGGTGAACTTGTCATCTGCCCAAGCCGCTTCGAAACCCAATTTCGCTGCCTTCGCTTTATCCCACCGATATCCGAAGAACAACTTCTTGGGATAGTTTGCTTGATAGTCGGTCATGACCGTTTCGGTTCGCTTGGCAGCATCTGCGGCTTCCACCTTCGCATCAACTTTCATGCTCTCTACGCGCCGCTGGCAACTGGACACTTCGTCAGCGGGAACCCACTTCACATCAGCCGCGCCAGAACTGACGCTGATATTGCTATCGGTAGCCTCTACCTCCGCGTCGAACTGACTGTCTACCCCCGTGACTTCATGTAAGTAGAACGAAATCTCCTGTCCAGTATTCGACACTACGTGAAGTGTGGTGTGAATTCCGGTTTCCTTGGGTTTTACCGCCAAGAACCGCGTCGGCACCTTTCCCGCGTCAACCGACCAAACGCCACCTTCCCCCTTGTCACCTCCGTAGGTGCTCATAACCCGCTGTCCTTCTGGGAGACGGATCAAAGTAGCTTGACCACGCGCTACCCGAATCTTCACAGGTGTGCGTTGTCCCATCGTCACTGCAAGCGGTTCGCCGGGCGTTGGGTCTGCGGGCTTTGGTTTGGCGGCCGCGAAGCCACAGCCCGCGGTAAGTGCCAGAAATAGAACAAGTCTTTTCATCATTTGGTGTGTCCTCTCTCTAATGCCCGCGATACGTCGCGGCCCGTTCCTTCAGTTGCCTCATTCCGTCTTCGCCCGTATCACGCAAGAGCCGCTCAGACGGTTTCGTAGTGGCCCGCGCGTATGCGGCCGGGTCCATGTTCATGCGCAGTACTTTGAAATAGCCATCGCCGCCGGCCACGAATGGCTGCCCATCGACCTTGATGGCGAGCTCCCGCTGCCCGAGGGCCTCAAGTTCATCCAGCTCCTTAGCGTTTAGCCGGAAATGGTCCTGATAAAGGGCGCGATCAAAAGCACCGCCGAGGAAGATTGTGTTGGGGCAGGCATTTTTGATCAGGGCCGCGTACGTCCCCAGATCTTCGAGCGACTGGGTCACCAATGTGGCCCACGCCAAGTTCTTTCTATCCGCTTTGAGCGTTTCGAGAACAAACGATACGATTGGAAGAATTCCCATCCGCTTCCAGAGTTCGTCCATGATGATGTGTTTCGGGGAACCCAAATTCCGTGGATCACGGATAACGTCTTGGCACAGCATCAAAATCCAATTCATCTCAACTTCCAAGAGGTCGTTGTGTTTCGTACCCAGACTTGCAAAGTCGAAGAGTTGCAAGTCCTGAAACTGCAAATCGTCTTCAACGTTGTCGAAGATGGCGCCGTAGATGCCACCCTCAGTCCAGCGCTTCAGACCCGGTTTAAGATTTGGCGGAAGCACCAACCTCGCCAGTCGGCGCAATCCTTGCGGTACGTCGAACATCCGCTCAACGCCCTTCTCGATGGCGTCCTGGTCGTCGTTGCCGACGGCGATGCCCGATTTGTTCAACATCAAACGAACGGTCTGCGCAACGGCGAAGATTTTGTCCTTGGTCGGTTCTCCGCGAAACAAACTCATCCGCGGATAGTCGAGTCCCAAATGGGTGACGGAACCGCCATGCGCGCGCACGTTCGATTCGTAGCTGCCGTTTTGATCGAAAATGAAGGTCTTAATGCCTTCGTACTTCAAAGCTCCTGTGAAGATGGCGTTCGCATTCAAGCTTTTGCCACGGCTCGGGCCACCCAACACCGTTGTGTTGCCGTTGCCATTCACAAATGGAGTGAAGAAAAACGGTACTCCTTGGCGCGTCTCATACACAAGCGTGTACTCATCGCGCAAATCACCTGACCATGGAAACCCTGTAAACGGGCTGTAGATTAGCGATAGATTTCCTCTATGATCGCCGCGCAGCCAGCGTCGCCGAACGTTATACGCCTGGCCAGGAAAGCAGGAAAGGTAAGCGGAGACAGCGCCCCGCTTTTCCTCCAGCAATCCCGCCTCGGCCGGGTCGCTGAAGATGTTCTGGATTAAAGGCAAAGCGGCCTCAATCCGCTCTTTGTCGCGAGAGTGAACCAATCCAAACAAAGAAAAATGACCGTAGTAGTGTTTGCCATCCAGATCGGTGAGTACTTCGCCGATTACTTTCACCTTCTTTTCTTGCGCGAAAGTGGAAGCTTTTGGTGGCGGGGGAACATTCGGGTTGTGTCCGCCAATGACCGCACTAAAGATGTCGCCGCCGGCCATGCCGATGGCATTTTCCACCGCTTCTGCTTTTCCTCGCACCGTTGGCCCAGCTTTGCGCTGCCAAACCGAGCACCAGACTTGCTCACAGTCAACAGCGAGTAATGCGCCCCACAGGTTAGGACGCGTACCGCGTGGCCCTTCCACCAAGGAAAGCACTTGGCAGTATTCCTTGCCAACACGTAAATAGTTGTCCTCCAGTCCGATGTGAACGCGTCCAAGCTTTTTCCCGCTCTGGCCCGGTGCCGATGCTTTCCGCGTTACGAGCGACCTGTTCAGGTTGAGCAAGTAACTGTAAATCTGCACCAATTCATCGGGTAGCAACCGCTGAATGTTTGCCATTCTGAGCGATTGCTCATACATAGCGGCAGCGTGTTGTATTTGACTGAGAGCGGATCGCGAGTTCTGAGCGAACTCGATTGATTCTTCCGCCACCTTGCCCGTTATGTAGAGCGTGATTATCAAGCGAACGCTCTTGAACTTCGCGTTTGCTTCGAGAAACGCATTTCGCTCTTCCGCTTGCTGTCTTACGACCTCTTGATTGATCGGGCGAGCCGGTAGCGTGGGACTGCTTGCCGTAATCAGATATTCGTAGACAATGCAATCTTCCGGCAGCACTCGGTTGGCGATCGCGATCTGTTTTGAGACGTGATCCAACGTTTCACGGTCTAGCCCTTCGCTGTCAATGCCGCTCAAAGTGAAGCTCACGCCATAACCCGTCGCTGTTGCAAACACACCGTTCCCCACGATCCGAGGCCGGAAAATGTCATCCACTTTCCCGGCTTTGCGGAACGGCTTCAGCACATCGGGAACCGAATGTAGGAACGGCGCTTTTGTCGAAAGAGTAATCATTTGCCTGGGTCGAACTCAGAAGGTAGGAGAAGGTCATGAACAATGAGCTGGGGCTCTTTCGGGTCGTCCTTTGTGAGCCACCAGCCAAAACCCAACACGGTCGGGCAGAGCAGCGCTCCCACAGACTTGCAGCCGGGGAGCATGAAAACGGCCACTGAAAGACTCAGCACGCCGAGAATTACGTACCACGGCATGCCGAACTTCGGCGGTGCCGGGTTCAGTGTGTCGTTAATAGGTTCGAGATGCTGTTCGTCTGAGATCATGAACGCTCTCGATTAGCAAAACCAACCGTGAAGCGGAAGTAGGAGTGTTCCAGTCGATACGTTTTGCCCTGTAAGCGTATTGACGAGGATGAAAGCGAGGCCGGCGAACAGCGCGCCCACTAGTCCGCCGCCGATCATTGCCAATCCTCTGGGCCGATTTGTGGTCAGAGTGAGCCCGCCCCAAATCATCAGACCGACAAACGCCATGCCAGCCAGCCCGACACCCACTTTTAGGATTGTTTGGCCCAACGTGGTGAAGTTGCCGGTGGCGCCTGAGATGTCGCCGCTCTGTGCGAACGCAGATGCAGCGGTTAGACCAAACAGGAATATCGCCTGAGCGGTCGGGGAAAATCTGCAAAGTCTGTTTGTCATTGAACGTCCTTTTTCGGAATGTTTGATAAATTCACGCCGGTCCTTTGCTGAGAAAGCACCGCGTTTGCCTTGTCCACAATCAACGTTTCGCCGTTGCTGCTGATGCGCGCAGGGCAGTCAGGCCACAGCGCTTTCACGAGATCGAGCCAGCGTTGCAAGCGCTCTCGAAACTTCCGAGGACGGGCATAGTCTCCGCTGCCGATCTGCTGTACCAGCCCGAAGTCGCCAAAAATGGGAATGCGTTCCTCACCCTTTGCTGTGAAGCAGCGATAGGAAAGCCAAGTGAAGAGGTCCAATGCCGCAGGTGCCGACGAAAGAGCCTTCGCCGCTTCCAAGTCCGTCGGAATCGGGTGATTCATGATTTCTTCGTAGAACTCGTTGCTCAATACAACCGAGTTCTGACATTCGCCCGGCAGAGTTTGCTGCCCGGGATCACGCGAGTACCAAATCCGCGCCTCGCTCATGAAGTTGAATCGCGCCTGGTGAACAACCACGGCCCTTTGCCGTTGGGTGTCAGTACCGAAAAAGATTGTGGCCCCAAACACTCGCTGAAAGGAAGCGATCAGGCGGCGATATTGTGAGCCACCTTGTTGAATTCCAAAGGTGTCGAGCATCTCACTCGCGCTTCGAAAAGTGATGGTTTGCGTTTGCTGGCGGATTGCCAACGTGGCGAGGAATATGGGGACCAACCGGTCCTGCCCCCAGGGCAGACCATACGTCGGATGGCCCGTTACTTGAAGGTGGAATTGGCCATTTCGCCGTTCATGCAGCAGCACGCCCTTCGCCGGCCGTTTCACGGGGAGACCGCAGAGAACGAAAGGCCGTGAAGCGAAACCAAGATTCTGGCTGACGTTATCCCGCTTCAGGCGGACTAATTCGATGGTCTCGGCTTGACGCAATCTCCTCTTAGAGATCCGCAAATCAAGCTGAATTCGCTTGAGGCACTCGCCAGCTCTTTCAAGTGAAGGAATGGTTGCTCGTGATTGAACACTCAACTTTGGTCCGCTCCAAGGCTGAATTAACAGCCGGGTCGAGCGACCCAGGACAGTATTTGAGTGCGATTAGGAAGAACGTAAAATGGAACGGAAGGTTTACTCCGTTTACTCCATTAAGCCGCGTGCGGAAGAAGGGCGTGTGTTTTCAGTGCTCGTCGATGGTCAGGATTCAGCGCTTTCGACGCCTATGTGTTTGGTTATCAATCGACTCGCAATCTTCCAAGCTGTTGGTTGCGGGTCCGATTCCCGTCTCCCGCTCCATCTTTTCAACAACTTTGCAAAGATTTTACTTCTCTGCCAGACATGCTTCTAACGCCTGGCGAGTGGGGTTCCCGCTTCGCGAATAATCAAATGGGCCCGGTTGGTTGGGTCCACGAAAAGCGAAGGTGAATGTCTGGTAAATAGGCGTCATCACCCCGCCCAGGTGATCGGCGGGAGATTGGCCTGCATGAATAGCTCGCGTGCGAAAGTAGCGGTCCGGCCACATACCATGGCAAGACTTTCGAGAGATCCGTTAATTAAAGCCTATCGCCCTGCCCGCTAGCCCTACGCCGAGCCACAAAAGGAGGGACACTGTACCCGCCCACTTTTCGAAGCCTCCGCTCACGCGTTGTTGCACGAAAAAATAAAAAGCAACCGCCAACATTAAGAAGAGCATTTTCGCGCGGAAGGCCGGATTGTAATAGCACTTGATCGGTTCTTCCGACAACAGCAGAATGCCGCTGATAGCGCTGGTAACAAGGCCCCCAAGGAGGAAGGGATTGAGTTGCTCAGCCAACTTACTAGCCGTTTGACCCTTCAAACCTAGACCGAAGATCCGCAAATCAACCATCAGTATCACGCCACCCAAAACGGTAATAGAGAGCGGCGTGTGGCAGAGCCACTGAAAGATCGGTAAGAGGTCCATAATGATTTACTTTTGGAAGAAGGCGATGGCGCGCCCTGCGCGAATGATGCCCACCCACAGCGCTAACGAGGAAGCGGCCGCCACACGCGCTCGCAGCGGTGTCACCGCCCGCACATTCCATTCGCTGACTCGGCACTAACGCTGCGGGTGGTTCCTTTCGTCTCCGTGGCGGTTAACGGATTGCAA
>Ga0182012_10000950_pt1 | contig 31894 bp, 30 predicted proteins | sample 612S2SmetaG_FD_120486 | JGI IMG/M metagenome (GOLD analysis project Ga0182012, IMG submission 120486) | Permafrost microbial communities from Stordalen Mire, Sweden - 612S2S metaG | ecosystem: Environmental > Terrestrial > Soil > Wetlands > Permafrost | place: Sweden: Stordalen | collected...
AGCCGAAGCGCGCCCGGAGGGAATCGAACCCCCATCTTCGAGTTTAGAAGACTCGTGCCTTATCCATTAGACCACGGGCGCAGCACGGCGGGCCGCACCCTCTTTGGCCCCCCTCCCGCTTCGTCCTACGCGGACGAGCTCCGCAGAGGCCCTTCCGCTCGGACCTGACCAACGCGGCATTGTTTGCAGGGGCCCCCTCCGCAGGGGCGCTGGCGGCTTCCGAGCCGGGGGCGGGCCTCTATTTCTTGAGCGCGACGCCGTGCGGGATCGGTGGCATGTCCATGACGCCGTACCGCCATTGTGCGCCGAGTTGGGTTCGTCGACGGTGCCTCAACAGCGTGCACGCTCCGACGGGTCGAAGCGAGGCAACGGCAACTCGCACGGGCCCTGACGACGTAGCTACGACGAACAGTTGAGCGGTGCGTAGAGGTTCGACAGGACCTAGGCATTTGCGCGGCGCCAGGTCGAGCGTGGTCGGGATGACAGGATTCGAACCTGCGGCCTCACCCGCCCAAGGGGCGCGCTCTACCTGGCTGAGCTACATCCCGCCGCCGGGCTCATTCTTCCCCACCAACCAAACTGCCTCGCAGTCCTTCGGCGATGGCAATTTGCACACCGGACCACGCACTTCCGGATCTCTGCCTCAACACGCGACCAAGCCGCGCCGCTCTGAATCAGCCGGCTGACGTCCGTAGCTTTTGCCTTGACGTGGTCGAACTCGAGGACGGCAATGTCGGGCTCTCGACAATCGATGCACGGATGGGCGGAAAGATAGATCGAGAGAAGCTCTCGATTTCTATGACGATAGGTCAGCTGGTTTTGTTGTCTTCGCTGATTGTGCAACGCCCGATTTTGTTGATCGTGTTGCCGCGAATTCGCCCTGGTGCAGGGCTTGCAGTAAGACTGCAACTTGGGCTCCCCGTCCCTGCGACGCCTCGCAAAATGCTCCGTCGATAACGTGCTCTGACACTTGGCGCAACGCTTAACCTGCACCCTGAAGTGCTTCGACAAGGGATGAATTCTTACTCCAACACGTACTTCGAAAATAGCCGGCGTTTCGCGCTAGGCATCAGTCCGCGCAAGACCTACGCGGATGCGGTCGGCGGCGCGGCGGCGATGGCTGACGGCGTTCTTCTCCTCCTCGGTCAATTCGGCAAACGTCTTGCCGGCCGGCGGGTACAGGAAAACCGCGTCGTACGAGAAGCCGCCGTCGCCTCGTTCGCGTTCGACGATCGCGCCTTCGACCGTGCCCTCGGCGGCGAACTCGCGGCCGTCGGCGGCGATGAAGTGGACGGCACAGACGAACCGCGCCGAGCGATCGGCGGAGCCGGTGGCGGCGAGCGCCTCGCGCAGCAGCCGGCGGCGGTCGGCCCAGGTGGCACCTTCACCCCCGTAGCGCGCGCTGAGCACGCCCGGCGCGCCGCCGAGCGCGGTCACCTCGATCCCCGAGTCGTCGGCGACGACGGGCGCCGCTACGCCTGCCTCCCGTAACCGGGCGGCCAACGCCCGGGCCTTGAGCGCGGCGTTGTCGGCGTACGACGCCTCGCCCTCGTCGGGGGCGGCGTAGGCCTCGAAGGCGACGATCTCCCAGCCGGCCGACGCGAACAGCGCCTGGAGCTCGCGCAGTTTGCCGGCGTTGGTGGTGGCGGCGTACACCCGCATGCGGCTAGACGTGCTTGCCGGTGATGCGGTAAGCGTTCCCGCGAAACAGCGCGACGACGTCGCCCTCGCAGGCGACCGCGACGTCGTACGTGCCCGTGCGGCCGGCGCGGGTGCGCTCCTCGGCGGTGGCGACCAGCACGTCCCCCGCGCGGGTCGGCTTCGCGAACGAGATCGTGCAGGCGAGCGCGACGGTCGACTCGTTGCGCGAGTTGCACGCGTAGGCGAAGGCCGTGTCCGCCAATGCGAACACGAAGCCGCCGTGGGTGAGGTCGTGGCCGTTCACCATGTACGGGGCGACCGTCATGCGCAGCGTCGCCCGGCCCTCGCCGACGTCGACGATCTCGATCCCCATGTGCTGCGCCGCCAGGTCGCGCGCAAACATGGCGTCTGCGACCCGGCGAGCGAGCGCCTCGCCCGGTTCCGTCATCTTCCCGGAGTGCTAAAAGACGGGGATGATGTCCTCCGGCCCGATGTGGCCGACGTCGACGCCGTCCAGGTCGAGCTCCGGAATGGCGGGGAACTCGATGCCCCACTCCTCGACGATCGCCCGCACGCGGGCCAGAGCGACGCGCCAGTTTTCGGCTTGCTCGTCGTACGTCAGGACGCCGAGGCCGCCGTCGCGGGCGTGCTGCACGAGCACGCGATGGTTGGGCAAGAAGTAATCCGGGATGTCCCAGAACTGGTTCGGCGGTTCCCACAGGATCATCGAGAGGAACACGAAGCCCGCGCGCAACTGCCGGGTGATGAGCGTCTTGTGCTCGGCGCTGAGGCCGGGCCAGTCCTTCTCGAGGATCGTCAGGCAGATCGCGAGGTGACGCGCCTCGTCCTGGCCGACCTTCTTGAAGATCTCGCGGAAGACCGGATGCGTGGCCTTCTTCGACATGCCGAAGAACAGCGTCGAACTCGCGACTTCGCCCATCATGAACGACGTGAACAGGACCGACAGCGGGTACTTGTTGAGGGACTCGCCGTAGCCTTTCCAGTACCGGCCGCCGTTGTGGTACAGCCACTCGATGTTGTTCTTGGCCGCGCGACCGAGATCGCTGGTGGCCTCGAAGTCGAGCGGGCCGCCGGGGATCAACTTCTGAATCGCGCGCTGACAGCACTCTTCGTGGTTCATCTCGTCGTGCGTGATCGAGAAGAAACACTTGCGCACCGGATCCTCGGTGTGTTGCTCGAACGCGTGGATCGTCGCCTTGGCAAACACGGCCGGTCCGGAGCCGTCGAAGTTCGCTAGGACGGCATACCAGTACATGATGCCGAGACGCTGCTCTTCGGTGAAGTCCTCGGGCCGTAGTTCGTCCCACGCGAAGTCGGACGGGTTGTACGCGTGCCGCTTCGAGCGCTCGTAGATCTCCGCGAGCTTCGGCGTCTCGACGCGCCACTCCATCGGGAAGATGTTGGGCTGCGGAACGGCCGGGGCGGGCAGCAGCCCACCCTCCGGGATCACCAGCTCATACTTCGGGGCAACGACGGCCATGCGAACTCCTTACCAAACGGTCAGCCCAAAGCATACCTTGAAAGCGCGGACCAGGTCAAACCGCGGGCGCCGCGATCCCGCCGAAGACGACGCCCTCCAGCACCTCCGCCAAGCCGTCGGCATCGATCGCGCCGTCCGGCCGGTACCACTCGACGACCGAGTTCGACATCCCGAACACGAGCCGCGCGATCAGCCCGGCGTCGAGGTCGGCGCGAATCTCGCCGTCGTGCTGGGCCTGCGCGATGAGCCCGGCGACGATGCGGTCGAACTCGCGGCGCCGCTCGATTGCCCGGCGTTCGACCGGCGAATTCCCGCGCACGCGAAACAGCACGCTGAGTTCGGGCAGCAGACCCGGCGTCAGCGCTGCGACCCGGCGGACGATCCAGCGCACGCGGCCCGCCGCCCTGCCTTCGGTGGCCTCGCGCTCGGCCAAGACGGCGAACAGCGCGTCCAAGGCGTGCAGCAAGCCGCGCTCGAGCAACGCCTCCTTGCTCGGCACGTGGTGGTAAATCGCCGCCTTCGTTACGCCGGCGGCAGCGGCGACGTCGTCCATGGACGCGCCGTCGAACCCCTTGCCGGCGAACACCCCGAACGCCACGGCGGTCAACGAGTCGACGTCGTGCGTGCGTCGCTGCGACGCGTCCGGCTTCACAATGAAGGGGCGTCGCGCTGAGCGCGGCGCCCCGGTAGACCGATCACGAGCGCGACCACCTGCGGAAAGCATCCGTGGGTTTCATGCACGACATCTCGGCATAAGAACCAGGCGCTATCGACGCTCGCGGGCTTCATGCCCCGGTGGATTTAGCGATTCCAGTTCGCCCTCCTAAGGGATGCGGGAGGATCGTCTCGAGACGCTTTGAGTATACTGCGGCCCAGAGAGGGATGCAAGCGCCGCGCGCCTACTATACCCTTCACGATGACCCAGAAGACGGCCGCACGCAAGCACGACCTCTCGACCGAGCAGTTGATCGCGCTCTTCCGCAACATGCTGCTGCAGCGCGCGGTGGACACGCGCGGCTTCCAGCTGAACCGCCAGGGTAAGATCGCGATCGCCATGGGCTCCGAGGGGCACGAGGCGGTGCAGGCGGGGACGGGCGCCGCCTTCGTACGCGGCAAGGACGTGCTCTTTCCGTACTACCGCAACACCGGCATCGTGCTCGCCTGCGGTTTCCCGCTCGTCGACGTCTTCCGCTCGCAGTTCGCGCGCGCGACCGACCGCACGAAGGGCCGTCAGATCATCAACCACGTCACCGACCGCGCGCGCGGCATCGCGTCCATCTCGTCCATCATCGCCTCGCAGGTGACGCACGCGGTCGGCGCCGCGTACGCGATGCAATTGCGCGGCGAGAGCGACCGGGCCGTGTTCTGCACGTTCGGCGACGGCGCGACGAGCGAAGGCGAGTGGCACGAGGGGCTCAACTTCGCCGCCGTCCACGGCGTGCCGGTCGTCTTCGTCTGCGAGAACAACCGCTGGGCGATTTCGACCCCGCAGAGCAAGCAGATGCTGATCGAGGACGTCGCCATCCGCGCAGGTTCGTACGGCATGCCCGGCGTCAGCGTCGACGGATTCGACCCGCTGGCGGTCTACGAGGCGGTGCGCGCGGCCCGCGAACGGGCCGTCTCCGGCGGCGGCCCGACGCTCGTCGAGGCGCAGTGCTACCGCTTCGTCTCTCACACGTCTGACGACGACGACCGCACCTACCGTATCCGCGACGAGGTGGACGAGCACCGCCGCCACGACCCTGTCCCGCTGTTCGAGCGGCGGCTGGTCGAAGACGGCGTGCTGAGCGCCGCGGAGGCCGCCGCGCTGCGCGCCGAAGTCACCGCCCAGGTCAACGCGTGCACCGACGCCGTCGAGGCGGAGCCCCTGCCGGAGCGCACCGACCTCTACGGCAACGTCTACGAGGGCCCCGACAGCCCCTGGACGTGACCTCGGTTACACAACGCGTTCCACCCCCGCCCGGCCCTGGCCCCGCGCCGAGGCCTGCCGATGACTGGTGGAAAGCGCACGTGCAAACGTGCGGCCCTCGCTCGTCACGGAGAGATATTCATGCCCCGATACCTGCAAACGCTCCTCGCCTCGGTGGCCGTCACCGTCGCGGTCTCGGCTTGCTCGGGCAGCACGCAGTCCGGCTGCACGGTCCCGCCCGTCCAGGCTTATCCGGCCGTCACGCTGGCCTCGCCGGCTAAGGGCGCAACGAACGTTCCGACCACGATCGGCAACATCATCGTCGAATCGAAGGGCTCTTCGCTCTACGGCACGCTGACGATGACCGGCGGCGGCCAGACGATCACGCTGAACGCCCAGGCCGTCGCGAATTCCAACGGCGTGAGTCAGTTCGAGGCGCACGTCGCGCAGCTGCAGTCCGGCACGACCTACTCGCTGCATTACACGCTGACCTACCCCGGCGCGTGCCAGGGTCCGCCGACGTCGACGACCCAGTACGTCGGCTCGTTCACGACCTCCGGCTAAGAGCCGGCTCTAGCCGCTACACGTCCTCCAGCCGCAGGACGGCCATAAAGGCCTCCTGCGGCAGGTCGACGCGGCCGACGCGCTTCATGCGCTCCTTGCCGGCCTTCTGCTTTTCGAGCAGCTTACGCTTGCGGGAGATGTCGCCGCCGTAGCACTTCGCGAGCACGTTCTTGCGCATCGCGCTCACGGTCTCGCGCGCGACGATCTTCCGGCCGATCGCAGCCTGGATCGGAACGTCGAACATCTGCCGGGGAATCAGTTCCTTCAGCCGCTCGGCCAACATCCGTCCGCGCTGCGGGGCCTTGTCGCGAGCGACGATGAACGACAGGGCATCGACGGGCTCCGCGTTCAGCAGTATCTCGAGTTTGACGAGGTCGCCGGGCCGGTAGCCGATCACCTCGTAGTCGAGCGAGGCGTAGCCCTTCGTGCGCGACTTCAACTGATCGAAGAAGTCGACGATGACCTCGATGAGCGGCATCTCGTAGGTCATCAACACGCGGCCGTCGTGCAGGTAGTCCATGGTGCCGAGCGTCCCCCGCCGGCCCTGGGTCAGCTCCATGATCGATCCGACGTACTCTTGCGGCGTCAGGATCGTCGCCTTGACGTACGGCTCCTCGATCATTTCGATGTACGTCGCCTCGGGCAGCTGCGACGGGTTGTCGATCAACTGCACCTGGCCGTCGGTCAAGGTCGCACGAAACTCGACCGACGGCGACGTCGCGATGATGTCGATGTTGTAGTTGCGTTCGAGCCGCTCTTGGACGATCTCCATGTGCAACAGCCCGAGGAAGCCGCAGCGGAAGCCGAAGCCGAGCGCGACCGAACTCTCCGGCTCGAAGACGAGCGCGGCGTCGTTGAGCTTGAGTTTTTCGAGCGCGTCGCGCAGTTGCGAGTATTCCGCGCCCTCGTTCGGATAGAGTCCGCAATAGACCATCGGGACGACCGGGCGGTAGCCGCGCAGCGGCTGCGGAGCCGGATTATCCGACTCCGTAATCGTGTCGCCGACGTCGATGTCGCCCAGCGAGCGGATATTGGCGATGACGTAGCCGACGTTGCCGACCTCGAGCGACTTGGTACGGCGCATGTCGGGCTTGAAGACGCCGACTTCGGTGCACTCGTAGGTGCGCTCGTGGGCCATGGACATGAAGCGCGTCCCCGGGCGCAACTCGCCGTCCACGATACGCACGTATGAAACGACGCCGCGGTACGTGTCGAACTGCGCGTCGAAGACCAGGCCGCGCAGGATGTCGCGGCGCCCCTTCGGCGGCGGGATGCGGCTGACGATCGCCTCGAGGATGTCCTCGATGCCGATCCCCTCCTTCGCGCTGCACAGGATCGCCTCGGAGCGATCGATGACGAGCAGGTCCTCGATCTCGCCCTTGATGCGCTCGGGATCGGCCGACGGCAGGTCGATCTTGTTGACGACCGGGATGATCGTCAGGTCGTGCTCCAGCGCGAGGTGGTAGTTCGCCAGCGTCTGCGCTTCGACGCCCTGCGAGGCGTCGATCACCAGCAGCGCGCCCTCGCAGGCGGCCAGCGACCGCGATACCTCCGACGAGAAGTCGACGTGGCCGGGCGTGTCGATCAGGTTCAGTTCGTACGTGACCCCGTCGCGGGCCGGATACGACAGGGTGACCGGGTGCGCTTTAATCGTGATGCCGCGCTCGCGCTCGAGGTCCATCGCGTCGAGATGCTGCTCCTCGGCGTCGCGGGCATGGATCGTCTTCGTGATCTCGAGCAAGCGGTCGGACAGCGTCGTCTTCCCGTGATCGATGTGGGCGATGATGCAGAAGTTGCGGACGTGCGGCGCGACGACGGTCTCGTCGGTCCGTTCGGGAGCCCTCATGCGACCGTCAGTAGACGAAATAGCAGCTCGCGGGCACGATCGAGCGGCTCAGGAAGCCGATCAACAGCATCACGACGAGAAACGCTATGTCCAGGCCGCCGATCGGCGGAATCACGCGCCGGAACGGCATCAGCACGGGCTCGATGACGGCGGAGAGATAGTCGCTCCAGCGGCCCCGCAGGCTCGGGACCCACGAGACGACGGCGTACACCAGCATCAAGATCAGGTAGATGCGCATGATCTGAGACAGGATGTACAGGAGTTGGCAGCCGAGCGCGCTCACGCCGACCCTTTCGCCGCGCCGCTCAGCATGCCCCGCGCTAGTGCAGCGACGCCAACACCCTGGCGGGCACGCCGTTCAAGAACGGCGCGGGATCGACGGTCTGCCCGAGATACATGACCTGATAGTGGAGGTGCGGCCCGGTCGCATCGCCGGTCGCTCCGACCCAAGCGATCGGTTGCGCCTTGCGCACGTAATCGCCGACGGAGACGCCGACGCGCGACAGGTGCGCGTACCAGGTGTGATAGCCGTTGTGGTGGTCGACGTCGACCTTGATACCGTAGCCGCCGTCCCAGCCGGCAGAGACGACCGTGCCCGCCGCAGCGGCAAGCACTTGGTCGCCGTAGTTGGCGTCGAGGTCGACGCCTTTGTGATACGAAGGCCACGGATCCGACCGCCAACCGTAGGCCGATGCGATGCTCGTCCCAGGAACCGGGTTGATGGACGGGATCGCGGCGATCATCTCCGCGCGCGCCAATTCCTCGATGTGCCGCACGTTGAGCACGTGCATCGCGAGGCGGCGTAGACGGTCCTGGTCGCCGCGCGCCCGTTGCGATGCGGCCTCGAGACGCGCGAGCCGCTGGGCGACGGCGCCCGCGTCGACCGGCTGCATGGACTGCTGCTGCGGCCGTGCCGGCGCCGCCTCGCCGCGCGCGCCGCCCGGCTTGTCGGCACCCATCAGCCGGCGAATCTGCTGATTCTGGCGCTGAATGCGCTGCAACTCGGAGCCCAGCGCCTGAGCCTGCCGATCGATCCGGTTCAGCTGCTGCGCTTGACTGTCGGTGGCGGCGCGCATCTGGCGGACGTTCTCGGCGGCCCAGTGCATGCGAGCCGCGTAGAACGCGCCGAGGCTTCCGACGACGAGCACGAGTGCTGCCGCGAGCGCGATCACCTGCCAGCGGGCGAACTCGAACTTGTGGATCGAGTAGCCCTCCGGGGGGATGATCTTGACCAGGTAGCCGTTTTTCAACCGGCCACTCCGTTACGCGCCATGGCGATCGCTTGTTGCTCCTCTGGGGATGCGTCTTGCTGCGGGACGAATTTACGCACGGCCTTACCGAACGTCCGGGTCTCCTCGCGCGAGTAGATGCTCGTCACGACGACGCCGTCGCCTTGCGCGTTCAGCAGGGCGAACGCGAACGAGAGATCCGAGCCGACGTCGCTAAACGAGTTGTAGCGCACGAAACCGGGGCGGTAGACGTCGTGGCGTGCGAGGCGCTCAAGTTCGGCTAGCCGCTCCTCCGTCCTCTTAGCGAAGGCCCCCTCGAGGCCCCGCGCCCGTACGTCGGCAGCCACCCGGTCGCCTGGGCTGCTCTCGCCGCTGAGGATCCGCGCGAGCGCCCTCATGCGGGGTCCAGCGACCGTCACGTGATAGGCGCCCACGGCCAGGAGGGCGGCAACGACCGACCAGGCCCCCGCGATCGCAAAAGTCGGCATCCCAGCCCTTACGACGCCCACCCCCAAAAAACCACGCGAGGAGCCGGATGGCCCGCGGCACACGCAAGGGCCCGACACCCCAAGCGGCTTCGCCGCCCGGGGACCCCCTTTGGTTAACAGGCACTCCGTGCTTCGCACTGCGCGCCCCCGGCACGCAAAGCGCGCCGGGGCCCCCAACGGTAAGCGGGCCCAAAACCACGCGAGGAGCCGGATGGCCCGCGGCACACGCAAGGGCCCGCTTACCGTTGCTACCTTCCGGTCCTGGCGGGGTTCACGAGGTCGCGTTGCGCGGAGTCCGGCCCCCCGCGAGGCGGTCCCATGATACCACGCACCGGCGAGCGGGCAAACAGCGGGCCCGTCGAATGGCCAGGCCGCGATGGATGTAGCATGCATGACGCTCCCCTCGTACGCCGAGGGCCAGTGGGCCCCGGACGCCCCGGCGTACACCGAACTCCCGAGCGCGATCGACGGCAGGACCGTCGCCCTGGCGCCCAGCGGCGGGCTCGACTACGGCGAGATGGTCCGCTATGGCCGCGCCGTCGCGGGACCCCGCCTGCGGGCGCTGACCTTCCAGCAGCGGGCCGCGATGCTGCGCGCGCTGGCCGGCTATCTCAACGAGCGACGGGAGCAGCTGTACGCGCTATCCTTCGAGACGGGAGCGACGCGGCGCGACCACCTCATCGACATCGACGGCGGGATCGGCACGGTCTTCTCCTACGCATCGCGCGCTCGCCGCGAACTGCCCGACGAGCGCCTCGTGGTGGAAGGCCCGACGGAGCAACTCTCCAAGCAGGGCAACTTCGTCGCGCGCCACGTGCTGACGCCGTTGCAAGGCGTCGCGGTGCACATCAACGCCTTCAATTTTCCGTGCTGGGGCATGCTCGAGAAGCTGGCTCCGACGTTCCTTGCCGGCGTCCCGGCGATCGTCAAGCCGGCGACGGCGACGTCCTACCTCGCGCACGCCATGTTCCGCATGATCGTCGAATCCGGGCTGCTGCCGGACGGCGCGGTGCAGCTGATCGTGGGCAGCACCGGCGACCTGCTCGACCATCTCGAGGGCCAGGACGTCGTGTCGTTCACGGGATCCCTCGAGACGTCGCTCAAACTGCGCGAGCATCCGGCCGTCGCGCGCAACGCGGTGCGCTTCATCGCCGAGCGCGACTCGCTCAACGCCGCCGTCCTCGGCTGGGACGTCGCTGAGGGGACGCCCGAGTTCGATCTCTTCATCAAGGAAGTCGCGCGCGAGATGACCGTGAAGGCGGGCCAGAAGTGCACCGCCATCCGGCGCGCGATCGTCCCGCGCAACCGCTACGACGCGGTCGCCGCGGCTCTGAGCGAGCGGCTCGGGAAGATCGTCGTCGGCGACCCGCGCCTCGAAAGCGTCGGCATGGGCCCGCTCGCGACGCTCGCGCAGCGCGACGACGTGCGCGCGAAGAGTGCGGAACTCGCGAAAGAGGCGACGGCCGTGTTCGGCGACCTGCACCACGTCGCGCTCGAAGGCGCCGACGAGACGCGCGGCGCGTTCCTCTCGCCGCTGCTGCTGGGGTGCGACCGCCCGCTGCAGGCGACGGCCATTCACGCGGTCGAGGCATTCGGCCCGGTCGCGACGCTGATGCCGTACGACGGCCCCGGCGAGGCGATCGACCTCGTGCGGCGCGGCGGGGGCAGCCTCGTCGCATCGCTGTACACATACGACGCGCGCGTCGCGACCGAGTTACTCGCGGGCATCGGCTCCTACCACGGCCGCATCATCTTGATCGACCGCGACTGCGCCCGCGAGTCGACGGGACACGGCTCGCCGTTGCCTCCGCTCGTCCACGGCGGCCCGGGCAGGGCCGGCGGCGGTGAGGAGATGGGCGGCCTGCGCGGCGTGTTCCACTACATGCAGCGCACGGCCGTGCAGGGTTCGCCGTCGCGCCTGACCACGCTGACGAACGACTGGACGGCCGGCGCGCAGGAAATCGAACGGCCCGAGCATCCGTTCCGGCGGCCGTTCGAGGATCTCGAAGTCGGCGAAACCATTCACACGCCCAAGCGCACGATCTCGCTCGAGGACATCGAGACGTTCGCGCGCTTCACCGGCGACACGTTCTACGCCCACATGGACGAGGAGGCCGCCCGCGACAACCCGTTCTTCGGCGGCCGCGTCGCCCACGGTTACCTGTTACTGTCGTTTGCCGCCGGCCTGTTCGTCGATCCCGCGCCCGGGCCGGTGCTTGCCAACTACGGCCTCGACAACCTGCGCTTCCGCAAACCGGTCAAGCCCGGCGACTCGATCGCCGTGCGTCTGACGGTCAAGCAGAAGACGCCGCGCAAACCCGAATACGGCGAAGTGCGCTGGGACGTCGAGATCGGCAATCAGGACGACGAGACCGTCGCGACCTACGAGCTCCTCACGATGAACGCGCGGCGCGACGCCCCGTAGGGCTCAGTCGTCGGTCGGCTCGGGATACGGCGTCGCAAACGGATACGGCGTCGGCGACGGATAGCCGGGCTGGCCCGGCAGCGGCGGAGCGCCGCCTGGGCGGCCGTATCCCGCCTGCGGAACGGTCCCCGGCGTGCCGGGTAGCTGGGCGGGCTGGCCGAAGCCCGGCGCGCCCGGATATTGCGCGGGCGAATAGGGCGACGGCGTCGACGGCAACTGGTCGCCGAAGAGGATCAGCGTGTACTCGTGCCCCTTCGACAATTCGATGGCGTCCTTGGCCTTGTCGGCCCGCACGACGCCCTTGACCGACGTCGCGTCGAGCCGGTCGTCGATCAGCCGATCCTTGTGGTACTTGCGCGTCTCGTAGAGGGCGACCGTGAAGCCGCGGCCCGGCAGGTCGTCGCCGGGTGGTATGCCGATGGCAAACGCGCCGAGCGAGTAGAGCGGCAGATCGAATGACGGCTCCAAGAGGATGTCGACGACCGGCACCCGGCGCGTGAATGCGCTGTCGTAGTCGCCCGGCGCCTTCTGCGTGCCGTCGGGATAGATCGTGAACTTCATCGCGATGTGCGGCCCGGTCGGCGTGGCCGTCGGCGTGGGCTGCGGCTTAGCGCCGGTCGGCGACGGACTCGGCGTCGGCGACGGCGTTGGGCTCGGCGATGGGCTGGGGGTCGGCGACGGGCTCGGCGTCGGCTTGGCCCCCTTGACCGGCTGCGACGCGACGGCCCCGGTCGCGGCCGGCGACGGCTTCGACAGGTCGATGCCGAGCGAGAATCCGCCCGGGCCGGCTGCCTTCAAGCTCGGAGCCCCGGTGGGGACCGACGCCATGGCGTCGGCGATCTGCTGGCGGCTCTGCGGGGCGTTGTTCGGCTGGATCTGCTGATTCTGGTTGGTGGGGCCCTGCGGGGTCGGCGGCATCCCCGTGCTCGTGCTGCCCTGGCACGCCGCGACCAGCACGCCGAAGGCGAGGAGGCCGGCCTGCAGCCAGCGAGGCGTCCGGGTGCCGTTCATGTCCGGGCCGTTCGCCGCCGCGTAGCGCCGCTCTTCGCAACTCAATCAGGCCCTAATCCGCGAGCCGGAACGGCGCCGCCGGCAGCGTACTACCGGCGGGTGAGCGAGCCGGCGAACCTTCTGCGACCGCGCGGCCTAACGCAGGGCGTCGCCGCGGCGGCGCTGGCCGGTCCCGAAGAGCTGGCGCGCCGGCAGGGCGCGGCCGCGCTCGTCAGACTGGGTAGCAACGAGTCGCCCTACGGCCCGAGCCCGGGCGCCCTGACCGCGCTGCACGCCGAAGCCGGCCGATCGCATCGCTACGGCGATCCGTCCGAGCGCATCCTCCGGGACGCGATCGCGCGCCATCACGCCATCGACGTCCGCAACGTCACCGTCGGCGCCGGCATCGACGATCTGCTCGGGTGGATCGTGCGCGCCTATCTCGCGCCCGGCGAGCCGGCGATCGCGGGGCTCGGCTCATTTCCGACCTTCGAGATGCACGCGAACGGCTATGAGGCCGACCTGCAGCGCGTGCCATATCGCGCCGACGGACGGCTCGATCTCGACGGCTTGCTGCGCGCCGCCGGACCGCGCGGCGGACTCATCTTCTTTCCGAACCCGGACAACCCGAGCGGCAGCGTGTACCCGTGGCGCGACGTCGTCGCGTTCCTCGACGCGCTGCCCCCAAAAACGCTCGTGATCCACGACGAGGCGTACGCGAACTTCCTCCCGCCGCCGCTTCGCTTTCCTCCCGACGCCGTCGACCCGCGCATGATCCGGTTGCGCACGTTCTCAAAAGAATACGGCCTCGCCGGCTTGCGGGTCGGCTACGCGATCGCGGACGCAACCGCGATCGAGGCGCTCGACGCGCTGCGCCTGCTGTACGGCGTGAGCCGTCCCGCGCAGGCCGCCGCCGTTGCCGCGCTCGAGGATCGGGTCCACGTTGCGACGGTCGTCGCGCGCACGGCCGAAGGCCGCGCCGAATATGCGGCGCTCGGGCGACGGCTCGGCATCGCCGTGCTTCCGTCCGTCACGAACTTCGTGCTGTTCGATCTCGGCTCGGCACCGCGGGCCGTCGCCGCGCAGCGCGCGCTCCTGGAAGCGGGCATTCACGTGCGCAAACCGCCGGAGCCGCCGCTCGACCGCTGCATTCGCGTCTCGGTCGGCGCTCCGGCCGGCCGGGCCGCCTTCGCCGCCGCGCTCGAACGCTTCGTCGCGGCAGGCTAGCGCGTGACGAACACCGGGATCGGACTGTTCTCGACGACTGCCTCCGCGACGCTGCCCAGCAGCAGGTGACGCAGGCCGCGCCGCCCGTGCGTTCCGACGACGATGGCGTCCGCTGAACTCTCGGCCGCCGCTTCCAGGATGCCCTGGGCGGTGTGGGCGCTCTCCGTGACCGAATGTCCGACGGCGACGCCCGCCGTCCGCGCCCGCTCGACCGCCTCCGCGAGCACCTGCTCGGCATGGTCGCGGGCCTCGCCGACGATCGGCTTCGGATCAAAGCCGTAGACCGACGCGTTGCGGACGATCGCGTCCGCGTCGACGACGCTGCTGAACACCACTTCCGCGCCGGTTGCCTGCGCGTAGCGGATGGCGAGCGCACACGCAGCCTGAGCGGCGTCGGAATCGTCGAGCGCCACCAGGAGCCGCGCAAAGACCACGCCCGCGCCCTCAGCGGGGGCGGTCCTTACGGCGAGCACCGGCACGCGAGCGGCGTGAAGCACGCCGACGACTTCACTGCCGAGCACGAACCGCTCGATGCCGTGCCGCGCGTGCGTCCCCATTGCGATCAAGTCGGCGCCGCACTCCTTCGCAAACGACGTCAGCGTGGGCGCGAGCCGCCCGATGAGGATCTCGGTCGCGGTCTTGACGCCGGCTTCGGCCGCCGGGCGCTGCGCCTCGGCGAGCAGCGCCCGCGACTCGTCCTTCGCCAGTTCCTCGAGGTCGACGACGACCTGCGTGTCGATCGCGTTCGCGAAAACCATCTCGGCCCCCGACTCGCGCGCCAGCCGCAGCGCCGTGGCCGCGGCCGCCTGCGCGGGCTCCGAGTTGTCCGTCGCGACGAGGATCTTCGTAAAGGTCGAGTTCACGGCACCACCTGCTCCGAAGCGATTGGCTGTTTCGTACGAGCGCCGCGCGCCGCGTCCCTGGGGCGCACCACGTTCTTCGCCCACTCGCGGCAGGGACGCTCGACCGCGAGATAGAGCACGTACGCCAGCGCGAACGAGCACGTTACCGCCGAGAGCGCGTAGACTGCGAACGGCCCGACTCCGGCCTGCGGCGTACGGATGACGTATCGATACAATCCCAAGATCACCAGCGGATTGAGGAGAAAGACGCTGTAGCTGAGCTCTGCCGGGACGAACCACGCCCGCGCCGAGAGCGCTCGTTGCAGCCAGCGCAGGGCCGGCGGCGGCGCCAGCATCAGCAGCATCAGGATGGCCACCGCGAAGGCGAACGCATAGTTGTAGCAGATCAGATACACGATGGTGAAGCTCGGATCGGGGACCGCCCCTTCGCCGGCGAACATCGGCGTGAAGAGGTCGACGCCCACGATCGCGGCCGCAAGGACCGCCAGTATCGTCGAAACGCCCGGCCGGACCGCAAGCCACTTCTCAGCGCCGTGATACCGCACCAAGACGACGACCATCACTCCGCAGACGATGGCGCCGATGCGGTTGTGCGTCTTGTCGTACATGTCGTTGAAGTAGCGCTCGAACTCGGCGGGATGGTGGGCCGGGTCGAACGGCAGCGGCAGCGTGAAGCGGTCGTGCAACTCGACGGCGCCCCGGACGACGAGGAGTCCCAAGAAGACGAACCACAGCGCCGTGAAGAGGTGGCGGGGACGGTCGCGAACGACGATCAGCAGCAGCGGGAACGTCAGGTAGAACGCGACGTCGATCGGCAGCGACCAGGACCAGCCCATCGCCTGATGCATCAGCGGGATATAGTTATTGACGAACAGCACGTTCGACCAGACGTATTCGAAGTTGAAGTTCATCGTAAAGTGATACACGACGAGCACCGCAAAATAGGCCGGGATGATACGCATCATGCGCCGGAACAGCCACGGCCAGAACGAGAAGCGCCCGCGATCGACGTCGACCAGCACGTAGTAGCCGATGAGGAACCCGGTGATGACGAACAGGGCGTCGAGGCCGAAGTGCCCGCGCGTCGCCAGGCGCGCCGGCCAGTTCTGTACCATGGCGGCCGAGGCGTCCGGCGAAACGAAGAACGTGCAGTAAAAGAGCACGTGCAGCAGCAGGATCCACAGGATCGAGAGCGTGCGGACGGCGTCGACGAACCGGAAGCGCGGCTCGCCCTCCGGCGGCGTGACCTTCAGCCAGGCGAGGCTCATGCGGACGATGCCGCCGGCTTCGGCGAAAGCATCAGCAGGCTCAGGAACGTGCCGCAGACGCCGGCGTAAAATATCGAGCCGAACGTCATGTTGACGTCCCACCAGACGCCGCCGAGCAGCGCCGCGGAAACGCCGAGATAGATGCCCTGAGCGATGACGGGCACGGCGATGGCGAACAGCAGAAACGCCTTCGGGCGGTCGACGTCCGGGCGCAGCCAAGCGGCGAGTGCGTCCGCGCACGCACCGGCGAGCAGTGCCTCGACGACCGGGAAGTAGAACGACTCGGCGCTACTCGCGAGCAGGATCGCCATCATGAGCGCCGGGAGCGCGAATACGAGGGTGATGCCCCCCGGTGCGGGCCGGAGGTTGCGAACCATGAACAGTGCGAATCCAGCCAGCAGGGCCGCGTGGATGACGACGATCGTGATGCCGAGCGCCTCTTTGTAATACGTAAACGGCAGAAGGAAAAAGCCGAGATTCGCAGCGCTTCCGCCGCTCGGGGTCAGCGGCGCGTTGCTCGTGGTGACGCCCGCGTCGAATGCGAACTGCAGCGTGAACTCGATCTCCGCGAGGAACAACCCGAGCGATACGAGCATCGGCCACTGCTCGTCGAGGGTCGCCGGCAGCTGCGAGCGGGCGAGGGCCGAGCGCGCCGGCCCGAGCAGGATCAGCGCCAGCCCGACGCCCATCGACAGGTGCGTCGGGCTAATGAGAACGTCGATGCCCTCCTCGATACCGAACACGCGATGCCACGTGAAGTCCGGGATGACGCCGATCGCGAAGATCCCGACGCCGACGGCGGTGAGCCAGTAGCCCGGCGGCACGGCGTCGCGCCATGCGTGGCCGGCGCGCATATTGCGCGCCATCGGAAGCGCGACGGCGAGCAGATTCGCAAAGAAGCCGGCGTAGAGCACGCCGTGGTACGGCGTAAAGAACGACTCCCGCACGTCGTGGTAGTGCGACCAGCCGTCGGCAAAGAGCCCCACGATGAACCAGGCTGCCAGAAGGGCCATCAGGCGGTCGTAGGCGGCGCTGCTGGGAACGGCGGTCGCGGGAGGAGACTGCAAGGCGATTTTTGCTCCGGTGCCCAGGGTGCGCGGCAACGCCGCGGAACCAACGGCACGATGAGTCGATTAGGCGGCTGGCTTCACGGAGGCCTCGCCCTTCTCTTGCTCGCAGGCCCGCTCGCGGGCTGCTCTGCCCGCATCGACGTCCCCGAGAACGTCATCGTCGGCCCGAGACCCGCGCAGATGCGCCCAGGACCCGAACTCGACTTTGCCGCGCCGCCGGCGATCGCGCAGATCTGGCTCTCGAGCCTCGTCCTCCAGCGCGGCACCAACTGGGACGGACAGATCGCGACGAGCACCAATGCTGCGAGCATCGAAGTCCGCACCGACAGCTTCTCGTTCAGCGTGCCGCGGGTCCGCAGCGGGATATTCGCCTTCTCCTACGCCATTCCGGACCTGCCGCCGTACCTGCGGCGCCACTTCGCGCTGCACGTCGTCGCCCGCAACGCCGCCGGCGACAAGTTCGACGAGTCCCTACCGATCGAGATCCGCTAGGAGGCCGAAGGGAGCACCGTCCCGGTCACCTCGCCGAGGCCGACGGCGGCCTCCCCGTCACCGCAGCGGCCGCTCATCGTGACGGTGTCGCCGTCCTCGAGAAACGCCCGTTGCGTGCCGTCTTCGAGGGCGAGCGGATGTGCGCCGCGCCACGTCAGTTCGATCATGCTGCCGTAAGTGCCGGGCTCGGTGCCGGAGATCGTCCCCGACCCGAACAGGTCGCCGGCGCGCACGACGGAGCCGTTGCTGGTCATGTGCGCGAGTTGCTGCGCCATGCTCCAGTACATGCGGGCGAACGTCGTGCGCGAGATCGTCTGCGCCGCCATGCCGCGCTGCGCCATCGCCGCGCTGCGCAACGTGACCTCGAGGGCGATGTCGTAGTTCTGCGGACCGTTGGTCGCGAGGTACGGCAGCGGCGGCGGCTCCTGAACCGGGCCCGCGACCCGGTACGGCGCGAGCGCGTCGAGCGTCACGACCCACGGACCGATCGACGTCGCAAACGACTTCGACAGGAACGGCCCGAGCGGCTGATATTCCCACGCCTGCACGTCGCGCGCGCTCCAGTCGTTGAGCAACACGACGCCGAAGATGTGGTCGGCCGCGCTTGCCGGCGAGATCGGCTCGCCGTCCGGCGGTCCGTCGCCCGTAATGAAGCCGAGTTCGAGTTCGAAGTCGAGCATGCGGCACGGGCCGAACTGCGGCACGTCGGCGTCGGGCGGCTTGCGCTGGCCGGCCGGTCTGCGCACCGGCGTCCCGCTCGCCACGACGGTGCTCGACCGGCCGTGATAACCGATGGGAATCCACTTGTAGTTCGGCAGCAACGGCTCGCCGCCGGGGCGCAGCATCTTGCCCAGGTTGGTCGCGTGTTCCACCGACGAGTAGAAGTCGACGTAGTCGCCGACGCGAATCGGCAACTGCAGCCGCACCTCGGCCAGTGCGAACGAGGCCTGCTCGACCGCGGCGGAGGCGACGCTCCCGCGCCGCAGCAGCGCCGCCGTCCGCGCGCGCGCCGCCGTCCACACCGGGCGCCCCGCCACGAGCAGCGGGTTCAGCACGGGCGAGCCGAAGATCCGCGCGGCGTCCTCGACGAAGCCGTCGTAGAAGCCGGCGCGCGCGAGCGCCGCGAGGTCGACGACGCGGTCGTGCAGCCGCACGCCGATCCGAGGCGGTTGGCCCCCGGCCGAGAACGCGCCGTACGGAAGATTGGCGAGGCCGAAGCCGTCGACGGCGCTCACGCCGGGGCGCGCTCGAGGATGCCGAGGGCTACCAGGTCCTCGACCGGTTCGCTCAGGCTACAACTCCCGTAGGAGCGCACGAAGGACCGGCGCGCCTCGGCCACGTCACGCTCCGGGACGCGCAGGTCGCGCCAGGCGAAGGCGCCGTCTGCCAGCGCAAAGGCCGCGGGATCTTCTTCGGCGACGACGTCGGCGCGGGTGCGGTCGTCGAGGTCGAGCGCGTGGTCGAGCACTGCCGCCCCGATCACGTTGAGGAAGCCGTGCATGACGAAGCCTGCAGCGGCGTTGTGGTGACGGACGGGATGGTGCAGGCCCGCGGTGGCCTTGAACGGCACGCCGAGCGCGCGCAGCGTACCGATCGTAAACGCCACCTGCGCCGGCGTGGGCACCGCGTCCGCCGTCACGCCGCCGCAGCGCAGTTTGGCGCAAATGTCGTGCTTGCTGCGCGTCCGCGCGTCGGCAAGCGCGCCCGCAACCGTGGCGACGCGCGCGCGCCAGTCGCCGGCGAGATCGAGTTCGACGTACACGGCCGTGCCCGGCCCCAGCGCGCTCGCGTCGATATCCGCAACCAGCCGGAGGACGGCGCCGCGCAGGTCGCCGTCGGCCGCGGCCGGCGGCCTGACCTCGACGGACTCGATCCGCGCCGCATGCGCGCCCGCGCCGATCGTCCCGAGCGCGCCGTCGAGCGTTCCGCTCGCTCCTACGGGATCGACGATCACGCTCAGGCCGAGCGGGGCGGCGGGTGCGTTCAGCCCCACCAGCAGTTCGCCTAAACGCGGGGCGGGCAGGATGAAGCGCCCGACCATCCAGGCGTCGGCGCCGGCACGCGCGGCGGCATCGACCCGCAAGGCCTGCGCCATGTCGAGGGCAGCGGGCGGAAACAGCCCGGCGTCGTCGATCAAACCGCGCAGAAACGCACGCAGCGCGGACACTAGGGGACCTCGAAGCCTGCGGGCATGGCGCCCCCTTCGCGAGGCGCTACCAGCCGCCCCCGCAAACAAGGGAGACATGACCGACCAAGGGCCGTGGGAACTGTACATCTCGCTCGACGTTGAGGCGGACGGGCCGTGCCCGGGCATCTTCTCCATGCTGAGCTTCGGGATGGCGGCCTTCACGCTCGACAAGCAGCTGGTCGGCACGTTCTCGCGCAACCTCAAGACCCTCGAGGGCGCGCGCACCGACGACCGGACGACGGCGTGGTGGTCGCAGCCGGAGAACGCCCCGGCCTTCCGCGCCTCGCGCGAGGACACGGTCGATTCGTCGGTCGCGATGACGGAGTGCCGCGCGTGGCTCGACCGGATGCGCCGCCACGGCCGCCCGGTGATCTGCGGCGCCCCCAGCGGCTTCGACTTCACCTTTATCTATTATTACTTTCAGCGCGAACTCGGCGAGAGCCCGGTCGGCTTCGCGAGCCTCGACCTGCGCAGTTATGCCGCCGCGGTCCTCAAACGGCAGTACCGCCAGGTCGGCAAGAACAGCTATCCGACGGACTGGATGAGCGACGCGATGCCGCATACCCACGTCGCCCTGGACGACGCGATCGAGCAAGGCTGCATCCTCATCAACATGATGCGCGCGAACCTCGGGCTGCCGCCGATCGCCAACTTCGTCGACATGCGCTGACCGCAGCGCCGCGAGCGGTCAGCCCGTCAGCGCTCCCGTCTGCGCCGGGCCCGACGCCGGAAAGACGCGATACGCGCCGACCTTCCCGCTCGGGTCGAGCCGGATCTTTGCCGTCATGTGGCCGCTCGCGAACTTGAGATCGTACTCGTAGACGCCGCGATCCGGATCGGCTTGCTTTTCCGCGGCCCCCTGGTAGGCGCCGAGTGCGTGCATCCTGTCGGAGAGGTCGCCGATCTCGGCCCGCGTGACCTGCGCCTTGGTCGCCGCGTCCATGTACGACGTCGTGCCGTCGTAGTCGGCCGCGTAGACCGAGCGGGTGATGCCGTCCACGAGGGCGCCCGGCGACCGCGCGCCGCTCTGCCCGCACGCCGCAAGGGCGAGCGTGGCCAGCGCGACGGCGACGACGGACGCCGGCCGGTTAGAGGTCACCCCAGCCGTAGGAAACGACGAGGGGGGAACTTGCGACCGTTTGCGGCGCGCGCCCCGTCGAGGGCTGCGACGCGGGACGGCTCGCGACGGCCTGCGCCGCCGGCGGCCGGCCTAAGGCAAGCTGGCGCTGCATGCTCGCCACCTGCGAGCGCTCGCGGGCGATCTCGGCGTGCTGCACGGCGACCTCGTGTTGGTACGACTGCACGAGGGCCACTTCGTTCTCGTACGCGCGGCGCTCCGAAGCATACGCAGCCTGGCTCTGATCGCGCTGCTGTTCGAGGGCGGCCTGGCGCTGGGCGTCCTCGGCGTAGCGCTGATGGACTTTCTTGTTGTGATTGATGATCAGCAGGGTGCCGGCAGCCGCAGCCGCGCCGAAGATGATGTTGCGCGTGCTCGCGGCGCCGTTGGCGTACGCGGGTGCCAGACCGAATAGTGGCGAGGCGAGTAGCCCTGCGGCCAGGGCGGCTGCGCGAAGCGATCGAGGCATGATGGCGGTGCTCCTCTGGGGTGGAGGGTGAGCCGTTCTTTACCCACGTTAACGCCGGTCTCACGCGCTGCGTTCCGAAATTTTCCCGCGCGCGCGGAAGTCTCCGGCTTCTCGCTTAGCGAAGCGACCTCCATGCCTCACTACGTGCGCGCCGGCTCGCTGCCGGACAAACGACACATCCAGTTCCGCCGCGCCGACGGGGGACTCTACGCCGAGGAATTGGTCTCGACCAAAGGCTTCGACGGCCCCTACTCCCTGCTGTACCATCTGCGGCCGCCGACGGCGACGCTCGAGGTGCGCGCCTGGGATCGCCCGCGGGTCGGACGCGTGCCGAACGAGCCCATCCGCAACCGCCATCTCCGCACCGCGCACGGCATGCCGTCCGGCGACGCGATCGAGGCGCGGGTCCCGCTGCTGGTCAACGACGATCTCACCTTTGGGATCGCTGACGTGACCCAACCGATGGCGTACTTCTACCGCAACGCCGGCGGCGACGAGATCCTGTTCGTTCACCAGGGCGAGGGCACGCTCGAAACGCTCTTCGGGGAATTGGCCTACCGGCCGCACGACTACCTCGTCATCCCGAGCGGCACGACCTGGCGCCTGCGTCCCAACGTCGCGACGCGGCTCGTCGTGCACGAGTCGTCGGGCGCCGTCGAAATCCCGCGCATGTTCCGCAACGCGTGCGGCCAGCTCGCCGAGAACGCGCCGTACTACGAGCGCGACTTCCGCGCGCCGGTGCTGCGCGACCCGGTCGACGCGCAAGGCGCCTACGAGGTGCGGGTGACCAACGGCGGCCGCACCGCGACCTACATCGTGCAAAACCATCCGTTCGACGTCGTCGGCTGGGACGGGTTCTGCTATCCGTACGCGTTCAACCTCGACGAGTACGCGCCGATCGTCGGCAAGCTCCATCAGCCGCCGCCCGCCCACTCGACCTTCATGGCGCCGGGAGCGGCCTTCTGCGCGTTCGTGCCGCGCTTATTCGACTTCCACCCGCTCGCCATTCCGGTGCCGTACAACCACTCGAGCGTCGACTGCGACGAAGTGATCTACTACGTCAGCGGCAACTTCATGAGCCGCCGCGGCATCGAGGAGGCCTCGGTCACGCTGCACGCCGCCGGCGCTCCCCACGGGCCGCAGCCGGGGACGGTCGAGGCCAGCCTCGGCAAGACCTCGACCGACGAGGTCGCGATCATGGTCGATACGTTCAAGCCCCTGGCGCTCACCGAAGCCGCCCTCGGCGTCGAGGACGAGGCCTACTACCGGTCGTGGGCGGAGCCGGTCCGCGCCTAACGGCGCCGGAGGCAAAGCCCCGCTGATACCGTAGAGATGAGCTTTGCGCTACCCGTCCCGGAGGCGAACGAACCACGTTGGCTACCCTCTCTGACCCGCGCCCCGGCGCGCTCGGCTTGCTGGACTTCGACCACCTGCACTTCTTCGTTGGCAACGCCCGCCAAGCGGCCCACTTCTACTGCTCGGCGTTCGGCTTCGAACTCTGCGCCTACGCCGGGCCCGAGACCGGCGTCCGCGGCCGCGCCTCGTACGTCCTGAGCCAAGGCGAGCTGCGGATCGTCCTCACGACGGCGCTCGGGCCGGAAGGGCCGATCGCCGAGTTCGTGCGGCTGCACGGCGACGGCGTCGGCGACGTGGCGCTACGCGTGCCGGACGCCCGCGCGGCGTTCGCCGCCGCCGTGGCCGGCGGCGCCATCGTCGTCGCCGAGCCGAGCGCCGCGAGCGACGAGCACGGCGAGGTCGTGACGGCCTCCATCCGCACGTACGGAGACACGGTCCACACGTTCGTCGAGCGCGAAAACTACCGCGGCCCGTTCATGCCCGGCTTCACGCCGCGCACCTCGCCCGTCCGCGCCAACCAGCCGGTCGGGCTCGTGCGCTGCGACCACGTCGTCGGCAACGTCGGCTGGGGCGAGATGGACACCTGGGCCGACTACTACGCCAAGGTCTTCGGCTTTACGCAACTGGTGTCGTTCGACGACCACGACATCTCCACCGAATACACGGCGCTGAAGTCGAAGGTCATGGCCGACGGCCGGCGCCGCGTGAAGTTTCCGATCAACGAGCCGGCCAAGGGGCTCAAGAAGTCGCAGATCGAGGAGTATCTCGACTTCTACCGCGGGCCCGGCGTGCAGCATCTCGCGATCGAGACGTCGGACATCATCCAAACCGTCCGCGCCCTGCGCGCCAACGGCGTCGAACTCCTCGAGACGCCCGCCTCCTACTACGACGCGCTGCCCGAGCGCGTCGGCGAGATCGGCGAGGACTTCGCCGTGCTCAAGGAACTCAGCATCCTCGTCGACCGCGACGACCTCGGCTACATGCTCCAGATTTTCACCAAGCCGTTGTCGGACCGCCCGACCCTCTTCTTCGAACTGATCCAGCGCCGCGGCAGCCTGTCGTTCGGCAAAGGCAACTTTAAGGCGCTCTTCGTCTCGATCGAAGAAGAGCAAGCGCGCCGGGGGACTCTGTGAAGCTACCGTTGCGCTCGCTCGCCGCACTGCCGGCGTTCGCCCTGTTCCTCGCGGCGGCCGGGGCCGCCGCCGTCGCCGCACCCGCTCCCGCCACCGCTCCCCCCGCGAGAACCAATCCCGCACCGGCGCCCGCGACCGGGGCGGCGGGCGCCCTGGCGCCCGAGAAAGGCGACGGCTACGACAAGTTCGTCACCGGCGCGGTCAAGCAGGCCGGCCTGTTCACGCTCTACCGCAAAGACGGCCACGTCTTCATCGAACTCACTCCCGACCAATTCGACGTCGACTACTTGGAGCACGTCGTGCCGGCCAACGGGCTCGGCGGCTTCGGCTTCGAGTCCGGCCAGATGTTCGCGCAGAGCGCGCGGCTCGTGCGCTTCCACAACATCGACGACAAGTCGGTCGCGGTGATTTGGCCCGCGACGCGCTTCATCGCGACGCCCGGCACGGCGCTCGCCACCGCGGTGCGCGAGTCGACCGCCGACTCGGTGCAGGCGGTGCTGACGGTGGTTGCAGAGGACAAAGCCACGAAAAAGGTCGTCGCCGATCTCGCTCCGCTGTTGGGCGACACGCTCGACCTCGGAAACGCGCTGTCGGACGCCGCCGCCGGCCCCCTCAATCCGTTCGGCGGCTATCACCTCGACCCGACCCGCACCTACTTCGGGCCGAGCAAATCGTTCGCGAAGAACGCGGTGATCGAGGCCGACCAGACCTTTGCGTCAAGCAAGCCCGACGTGATCGACACGGTGACGGACGCGCGCTACATCCAGATGCGGGTCGTCTACAACTTCGCCCAGATCCTCAGTTCGCCCGACTACATGCCGCGGCTCTACGACGACCGCGTCGGCTTCTGGGAGGACCCCCACGTCCAGTTCGGGGACGACCAGAAGCGCGACAACTACCTGTGGTACATCCTCCGCTGGAACGTCCAGCCGTCTGACACGAGCAAGCCGCTGTCGCCGGCCCGCAAGCCGATCCTGTTCACCTTGGACCCGTCGATCCCGCCGGAGTACCGGGCACCGGTCCGCGACGCGCTCCTGCAGTGGAACAAAGCCTTCGAACGCATCGGCGTGACCGGCGCGGTCGCCGTTCAGGACGCGCCGACCGACGGCAGCTATGACCCCGACGACATCCGCTTCAACCCTATCCGCTGGATCACCAACGCGGTGCCCGACTTCGGCGCGGAAGCGCAGATCGTTTGGGATCCGCGCACCGGCGAGATCTTCCGCGGTGGCGTGCTCTTGGACAGCAGCATCATCCGCAGGTCGATGTTCCAGTATCGCAACGTCGTCGCTCCCGAGGCGTCGGCCGCCGAGATCACCCCGCTCCAGGCCGGCAAAGCGTACGCGCCGATGCACGACGAGTCGCTGTACGCGGCGGGCATGCACGCCGAGATGATGTTCGGCTCGACGGCACTGCAGTTGATGTACGGCAACGGGGCCGACATCGACAAGTACTCGCGCGACCTGCTCGAGTCGATCGTGCTCCACGAAGTCGGGCACGACTTCGGACTCAGCCACAACTTCATCGGCCACAACGCGTTCACGGCGGCTCAACTGCAGAGCAAGTCGTTCACCAGCCGCTACGGCGTGGCGTCGTCGGTCATGGAATACGCCCCGGTCAACCTCTGGCCGAAGGGAACGCCCCAGGGATCGTACTTTCAGACGACGCTAGGGCCGTACGACTATCACGCGATCCACTGGGGCTACGGACCGGTCTACGGCGCGAAGTCTCCGCAAGCGGAAGTCCCGACGCTCGACCGCTGGGCTTCCGACTATTCGAACCCGCGCTATACCTTCGCGGGGGACGAAGACGCGTTCTACAACGGACACGCCATCGACCCGCGCGTCGCGATGTTCATGCTGACCAATAGGCCCATCGACTGGTGCGGCACGCAGCTCAACCTCGCGAAGAGCTTGATCTCCACCGTCGACCGCCGCTTCCCCGCGACCCAGCAGAACTGGGAAGAGGAGCGCGTCGCGTTCCTTTCGCTCATGTCGCGGTACACGACGTGTGCCACGTCGATGACGCACTACGTCGCGGGCGAGTACCTGTCGCGCGCCCGGATCGGCGATCCCGGGGCGCGCTCGCCGCTGTCGGCGGTATCGCGCAGCGATGAGCGGCGCGCGTACGAGATGCTGGCGAAGTATCTGTACTCGGATACCGCGTGGCGCTTCTCGCCGGGCACGCTCCACCGGCTGGTCTATACCGAATACATGCCGTTCGCCGACTTCGGCTACGACCCGATGCCGCGCCACGACGTGCCGGTCGTCGAGATGGCCGCCAGCATCCAGAACGGGACGCTGAACTATATGTTCTCGCCGCTCGTGCTCCAGCGGCTTGCCGACCTACCGACGAAGTACCCGGCCGGCTCGACCATGTCGCTCGCGGATCTCTTCACGTGGACCCAGGACGCGGTGTTCGGCGACCTCGAGAACGGTAAACCGGGCGGAACGCAGGTGCACCGCAACCTGCAGCGGCGCTACTCGCGCATGCTCGCCCGGATGATCACGACCCCGCTCCCGCTGACGCCGTACGACGCCGAGGCGCTCGCGCACCACGAATTGGTCGCGCTGTCGGCCGCGATCAAGCGCAATCTCGCCAACTCGAACCTCGACCTGCAGACCCGGGCCCACCTCGAGGCCATGCAGGTCGACATCACGCGGGCCCTAGAGGCCAAGCAAGTCCTGGGCTAGCGGCATGGAGACCAGCCTCCGGACGCTCGACCCCGCGCAACGCGAGGCGCTCGCGCGGCGCTACCGCGCCAACCGGGTGCGGTCGCGCGAACTATTCGACCTGGTGGCGCCCGAGGCGTACGCCGACCGGCCGATCTCCCTGCGGCTGCCGATCGTTTTCTACGACGGACACATCCCGGCGTTTGCGTACAACACGCTGATGCGGTCCGCACTCGGCGCGCCCAGCATCGACGCATACTTCGAGCGCATCTTCGAACGCGGAATCGATCCGGCCGACGTTGCCGATGCCAGACCGCGGCAAGCGGTCGAAGCTTGGCCCTCGGCCGAGAGCGTGCGCGCATACGGCGACGCGGTGGACGCGGCGATCCTCAGAGCGATCGACGCCGAGGACCTGGCCGACGGGTCGCGGTCGCCGCTGCTCGAACGCGCGCAAGCGGCTTATGCGATCGTCGAACACGAAGAGATGCACGACGAGACGCTCGCGTACATCCTCCATCGCTTGCCCTACGAACGCAAGCGCATCGCGGGCCGCACGAGCGCGGCGCCGGCAGCGGCCGAATCGCGCGCGCAAACGTCCGTCGCCATCCCTGCCGGGACGGCCACGCTCGGCGCGCGCGCAGCCGACATCCCGTTCGGCTGGGACAACGAATTCGGCGAGCAACGCGTGCCCGTCGGCGCGTTCGAGATCGACGTCCTGAGCGTCACCAACGGCGACTGGCTGGCCTTCGTCCGAGACGGCGGCCCGATTCCGCCGTTCTGGGTCGCGCGCGCCGGCGGGTTTGCGCTGCTCGGCCAGTTCGAACTGCTCGATCTTCCGCTCGACTGGCCGGTTTACGTCACCCATCGCCAGGCGACCGCGTACGCCGCGTGGCGCGGCGGCCGGCTGCCGACCGAGGCGGAGTACCACCGCGCCGCGTTCGGGACGCCGTCGGGCGACGAGCGCCGTCACCCGTGGGGCGACGCCGACCCATCGCCCGCCCACGGCAACTTCGGCTTCCGCCGCTTCGACCCGGAGCCCGTCGGCGCGAGCCCGGCCGGCGACAGCGCGTGGGGCGTTGCAGACCTCGTCGGCAACGGCTGGGAGTGGACGGCGACGCCGTTCGGGCCGCTCCCCGGCTTCGAGCCGATGGCCTCATACCCGGTCTACTCGGCCGATTTCTTCGACGGCGAGCACTTCGTCATGAAGGGAGCGTCGCCGGTCACGCCCACGGCGCACATCCGCCGCTCGCTGCGGAACTGGTTCCGGTCCGACTATCCGTATATGTACGCCAAGTTCCGCCTCGTTCGGCCTTGACGGCAGCCGCCTGAGGGCCGCGCCGCCCCCACGTCGAAGCCGTTAAGCCGGACGATCGCGCCCTCACGGCGCGTGCTTTGTGTGACGTCCGGAAAGGTCCGAACCTCCATCGTGGCTATGATGCTCACCGAAAAGAAGACCCCCGTGACCGTCGCCTATGGCGACGGCATCGGCCCCGAAATCATGGATGCGACCCTGCGCATCCTCGAAGCCGCGGGCGCGCAACTCGACCTCGAGACGATCGAGATCGGCGAGCGCGTCTTCGAGCGCGGCTCGACCAGCGGCATCGAACCGAGTTCGTGGGAGTCGCTGCGCCGCACGAAGGTCTTCCTCAAGGCGCCGATCACGACGCCGCAGGGCGGCGGCTTCAAGAGCCTCAACGTCACGGTCCGCAAGACGCTCGGCCAATACGCCAACGTACGGCCCTGCGTTTCCTATCACCCGTACGTGGCGACCAAGCATCCCGGCATGGACCTCGTCATCGTCCGCGAGAACGAAGAAGATCTGTACGGCGGCATCGAGCACCGCCAGACCGCAGACGTTGCGCAGTGCCTGAAGCTCATCTCTCGCTCCGGCTGCGAGAAGATCATCCGCTACGCGTTCGAATACGCGCGCGCGAACGGCCGCCGTAAGGTCACGGCCTTCAGCAAAGACAACATCATGAAGCGGACGGACGGCCTCTTCCACGCCGTCTTCGACGAAATCGCCGCGGAATACACGGACATCGAGAACGAGCACTGGATCGTCGACATCGGCGCGGCCAAACTGGCCGACACGCCGGAGGTGTTCGACGTCGTGGTCATGGAGAATCTGTACGGCGACATTCTGTCGGACGTCGGCGCGCAGATCGCGGGCTCCGTCGGCATCGCCGGCGCTGCCAACATCGGCGACGACTGCGCGATGTTCGAGGCGATCCACGGCTCCGCGCCGCGGCGCGCCGGGCAGAACCTCGCCAACCCGTCAGGCCTCCTGATGGGCGCGGTGATGATGCTCGTGCACATCGGCCAGTCCGAAGTCGCCGAGCGCGTGCACAACGCCTGGCTGCGCACCCTCGAAGACGGCATCCACACGTACGACATCTACGACGAGAACGTCAGCGTCGAGAAGGTCGGCACGAGAGAGTTCGCGGACGCCGTCATCGCGCGCGTCGGGACCCGGCCGCAGAAACTCAAGCCCGTCGTCTACAAGACCGGCGCCAAGATGAAGCTCGGCTTACGAGAGCCGCGCCAGCATCCCCAAAAGGCCCTGGTCGGCGTCGACGTGTTCCTGGACTGGCAGGACGGCAACGCGGACGAGCTCGCCGCGATCCTGCGCCCGCTCGCGGGCGACGCCCTCGAGCTGATCATGATCTCGAGCCGCGGCACGAAGGTCTGGCCGCGCGGCTTCTCCGACACGTTCGTCGGCGACCACTGGTGCTGCCGCTATGCGCCCGACGGCGGCGGCACGATCAAGCACTGGCAGATCGTCGCGCTGCTCAACCGGTTCGACCGCGCCCATCTCGACTTCATCAAGACGGAAAACCTATACGACTTCGACGGCACGCCCGGATACTCGCTGGCCCAGGGCCAGTAGCCGCGCGGCGCGGGTGAGCGTACCGTGAATCCGCGGACGCTCGCCGCGCTGTTCGTGCTGACGCTCAGCGCCGGCTACGCCGACGCCGTCGCGTTCTTCGGGCTCGGCACCTTCACGGCGAACATGACGGGCAACACCGTGCTCGTCGGGGCCGCGCTGGCGGGCTTCGCGCTGAAGAGCATCCCGGCCGGCGGGGGCGCCTTGGCGGCGTTCTCCGTCGGGTGGTTTGCCGCCGGCGCGATCGCGTTGTCGCTCGCATCGCGCACGCTTGCCGATCAGGGGCGCGTGCGCGCGGCAGCCGTCATCTTGGGGACCGTCCTGCTGCTCGCCGCAGCCTCTCTCTTCCATCGCGACGGGCTCGCCGCGGCGTGGCCGTGCGTCGCGCTCCTATCGGCCGTCATGGGCATGCAGAGCGTCGTCGCCGTCGGCATGGGCGTGCCGGGCGTATCGACCGTGTACGTGACCGGAACGATCGTCACGGCGCTGCGCGCCCTTACGGGAGCCGAACCAACCGCGACGCCCGCCGAAGGCGTCGTCAACCTGGCGACATGGGCGCTGTATTTGGGAGGCGCGGTCGCCGGAGCGATCGCGCTGCACGCGCTGGGCCGCGACGCGCTGTGGCCGGTCGCGGGGGTGATTGCGCTACTCGTGCCCCTCGCGATCCGGCCGCGCGCCGTAGCGCCTTAGCCCCGGAGCGGAGGGCGCCCCTCGTGCGCGACCAGCAGGTCGTGCATGTCGTTGGCGTGTTCTTCTTCTTTGGCCAGCAGACGCTCGACGAGGATGCGCGTCGTCGGGTCCTTGTCGCCGAAGAAACGAGCCAGTTCGCGATAGTGGTCGATGGCGATCCGCTCCGCGACGTAGTTTTCTTTGATCATTTCGACGAGGTTGCCGGCCGTGCCGTACTCCGAGGCAGACCGCATCGCCATACCCTCGGGGTCGAAGTTCGGCACGCCGCCCAGCTGGTTGATGCGCTCGGCGACGGCCTCCGCGTGCTCTTGCTCGTCCTTAGCGTGCTCGGCAAACTCCGCCTTGACGCCTTCACTGGAGATACCGGTGGCCGCGATGGCGTGCATCGTGTAGCGCAGCACGCAGACGATCTCGGTGGCGAGGACCGACTGCAGGATCTCGATGGTCTGCTGCGCGTTCCCTTCGTAAGTCGAGGTGACGTTGCCGCTCTCCATGTGCGTGCGCGCGCGCCGGCGCAGTTCGGTGACGTCGGTCAGGAACGGCTTCTTCGGCGCGGCTTTGCGCGGCGCGGGCTTGCCGGGCGCAGCCTTGCGCGTAGCCGTCTTCTTGCGGGCGGTCGTTTTCTGAGCCATGAAACGTGCGGTCGCCTTTCGTTGAGCCAGTGTGCGTGCTTGTCTTGTACCCAGAATTGGGGAAGCCCCGCCTACCGGTCCAGGGTGGCGGCCGCGCCGCGTCGTAGGGCGGATGCATGACCGAGGCACGGGCGCGCGAGGAAATCGTCGGCATGTGCGGCCTGCTCTGGCAGCGGGGCCTCGTCGCGGGGACGAGCGGCAACGTCAGCGTGCGGCTCGACGACGGCACGATCCTCGTCACGCCGACGATGCGCTCGCTGCGCGCGTTGGAGCCCGCCGACCTCGTGCGCGTCGATCCGGACGGCACGTCGCTGGAGCCGCCCAAGCGCCCGACGAGCGAACTGCCGCTGCATCTGGCGGCCTACCGGGCGCGTGCCGATGCCGTCTGCGTCGTGCACACGCATCCGACCTACGCCACCGCCTGGTCGCGGACGGGCAGCCTGTTTCCGCTCGATACCGTGGGGGCGACCGAGTCGCTCGGACCGATCGCCTTCACCCGTTACGCCCGGCCCGGGTCGGTCGAACTGGCCGACCACTGCGCCGCCGCCCTCGGCGCCGGCGCCGACACGATCGTCATGGAGCGCCACGGGCTCAGCGCCATCGCGGCCAGCCTCGAGCGGGCCTTCGAGCAGACGGATATCGCCGAGCAGACGGCCCACCTGGAGTTCTGCGCCTTCCTCCTCATGCGCGGCTGAGACGGCCGAGGGTCCGTCCGCCCCTCGCCCGAAAGGTGGGCGTCGCCCGGCGCGACCGGCCTGGCCCTCGAGAACGCGCGGCACTTGGGGAGAGGTGGCAGAGTGGTCGAATGCACTCGCTTGGAAAGCGAGCAGACTGTCAAAGGTCTCGGGAGTTCGAATCTCCCCCTCTCCGAAGTGCGCTCACGCGTGACGTTGCTTTCGGCTGACGGTCGGCACGGACGCCGGCCAAGTCGCACAAGGAGGTTGCTATGATTAGGTCATCGCGGTACGCCCCGATCGCAGTCGGGCTCTTCGTCTTGCTGGGGGCCGCATCGTCGGCACGGGCGTCGGTCGCACCTGCGGGGCGGCACGGCGCGGAGACCGTCCTCTACAAATTCCGTACCTTTGCCGATGGGGCAGTAGCCAATCCCGGCTTGCTCCAGGACTCGAGCGGCGCGTTCATCGGCTCGACGTACAGCGGCGGCGGGATCGGGGGCGTCGTCTTCAAGCTCGCTCCCGCGCGGCACGGCACCTATGCCGAGAGCGTCCTCTACACGTTCGGC
>Ga0182012_10000951_pt1 | contig 31876 bp, 21 predicted proteins | sample 612S2SmetaG_FD_120486 | JGI IMG/M metagenome (GOLD analysis project Ga0182012, IMG submission 120486) | Permafrost microbial communities from Stordalen Mire, Sweden - 612S2S metaG | ecosystem: Environmental > Terrestrial > Soil > Wetlands > Permafrost | place: Sweden: Stordalen | collected...
CCAGGGCGTTTGGCTGGCAGGTTTATAACACGGGCGCGGCCTCGAGGATGAGGCGCAGGGCGTGGTGTGGGCGGCGATGGTAATGCTCGAAAAAGTGTGCCAACGGCTGGCCGGCCTCGAAGGGGATGAGGGCCAGGAGGACGTTGCGGGTCAGCGCCAGATTGAGCGCGGCGTTGGGTTTGCGATGGCGGTGGTGGTCTTCCTGCCAGGCACTGACGTCGCGTTTGTAGTGGTTGCAGTTTTCCACGGACCAGTGCCCGCGACCCGCGTTGGTCGCGCGCGTTTTTTCCCGGGGGGCGAGGCTGGAAAGGAAGAAGCGGGTGTGGCTTTTGGACGGCTGGAGCGGGTTTTTCTTCTCCGTCCAATCGCGCCGGATCGTGATGGCCGAGCGGGCTCCCGGCAACCCGGCGGTGACTGGGGAAATGGCGGCGACGGCCGCGCGCCGCCCGTCCAACCGCCCGTGCTCCCCCTCCTGACTCAGCTCAAAAAAGGGGTGCTCTGGAGGGCCTGCGTCGCGGCCGCCAGCCGTTGGGCGGTGTTGGCTTTGGTGCCGATGAGGTAATCCCCGCCTTTGTCCAAGATGACGCGCCCGGTGGCTGCCTTGTTGTGGAGCGGGTCGGCCGTGACCAGCGCATTGACCAGTTCGACTTGGGGATCGGCCAGCAGCGCCCGGCCCTCGGAGACTTCGCAGTCCTCCTTCTTGCCGCGGGCCACCGTCATGGCCACAGGGCGTCCGTCCTCATGGCGGCAGAGCGTGACAATCATCCCGCAACGCCCGTTGCCGACGCTCTTGCCATCCAGGGCGAGGCTGCGGGGGAGCCGCCCGGCATGAGCCTGCAAAAAAGCGGTCAGCGCCCGGGCATAGGCGACCGGCTCCACCGCCCCCAGCAGGTCGTTGAGCGCGTCATAACCCGGCATCGTCAACCGTCCGCTGTGCTGGTCCCGCACACAGAGCCCCAAGGCTTGCCGCTGGCTTTGGGACAGACCGGCCACTTTCCGCCAGATATCGAGCACGTCGCGCGCCCCCATGAGCAGGCCCAGGGCGATCAAGCCGAGCATGGCGGCCAGCGGGTGGCGGCGGCTGGTCGCACTGCGCGGGTCGGGCACGGCCCGAAAGGCCTCCCGCAGGCTGTGGAGTTCGCGGACTTTGAGCGGGCTGCGCGCGCCGCCCCCGTCGCCTTCGGCGGCCCGGCAGGCGGCCGGCAACTCCCGCGCGCACATCAGCGCACAGGCGTTGGGCGCCAGTTCTTTCAGCCAGAGTTTTTTGGGGCGCCCGTTGGGCACGTAAAAGTCCGTGTGGTCCTGCGAATAACCTTTGGTCACCCCGGCCTGCACCCAGTTGGTCGCCTTGTAAACGGTGCCCGCATGACTTTCCGGATCGCTGAAGCTTTCGGCCAACAGCGGTCGATAACCGTGCTGGCCTTCCCACTGGTCGCCCACGGCCCGCAGCCCCGCCCCCAAGCACTGGCTGGCCAGGTTCGGTCGCCGGGTCGCTTCCAAGACCAAAAAACGCCGCAGTTGCACGACCAGCTTCAAACGCTGCGAGCGCGTCACCGCATCCCAGCCCACCGTTTCATCCCGCGCCTGCAAATGCCAGGCCGCCGCGCACCACACCAGCACCGCCACCACGCGCCCGTCTTCCCGCACCAACTGACAGAGCCGGTCGCCGGCCTCCCGGCCGGCCCCCAGCCCGTGCTCCCGGCCCAGCGCCGCCTTGGCCTGCCGCCATTCGGCGGCGGAATGCGCCAGGGTTACGGCCAGTGCCCCCAGGCGTTCCGCCGGGGGGGTGTTGCTGCGAGCATCATGTTTCACCAGCCTATTTCAACATTTTCGCGGGTGGTTGTCTAGCAATTTCTTTTCCCCTTTGTTCATCGGCTTTCTTTGACTGCCAGCCAAACGCCCTGATGGCCGCCCGGTTGGTGTTGCTCCGCTCTTGCCTTTTGTCGTGATTTTCATTTTAACAAGGTCTGATAATTTGTTATGCCCACGTCCTGCGTGGGAGGGATTAACCTAATTTTCGTCGTTCTCCATGGATTTGCAAGTTTTTTTCGCAGTGGCGGTTGAGATTGACAACCCGCCATGAGCAGGTCAGGCTGGGAATATGACTCGCAAGATTACCGGAAACCACCCCGGAATTCTGCTGGGGGCCGTGCTGGGCGCCACCCTGGTTGCGTCCGCGCCGGCCGCTGATCCCGTGTTGGGCCAATCGCCACGCTATTGCAATCCGCTGCCCATGGTCAGCGGGGGTGGAGCGTCCGCCTCCGGCGACGTCACCGTCATCCCGGACCACGGCAAATATTACATGTACTGCACCGGGGGCGGGGCCTGGGTTTCCGACGACCTGCTGAATTGGAGCTTCCATTTGGTGCCCAACGTCCCGGTGGCGCCGCATGTGGTGAAATACAACGGCGCGTATTACATGGGGGGCAACGACGGCCCGCTCCTCAAGGCCGACAACCCCCTTGGCCCCTTCACCCGCTTCAGCGACTGGACCAACACGCCCAACGTGGCCGGCGGTTGGAACGGGGCGTTCGACATTGACATCTTCGTGGACGACGACAACCAGGCCTATCTTTATTATCCGGGCCGCGGCGTCAGCGGCATCTTTGCCGTGCCGCTGGCGACCGGTGACCTGGCCCGGTTCGCCGGCCCGCCGAAACACCTCTTCGCCTTCAACCGGGACCATCTGTGGGAACGCTACGGCGAGATGAACGAATACCCCGATGTGGCGTGGATCGAAGGACCGTGGCTCCAAAAGCACAACGGGATCTATTACCTGGAGTATTCCGCCTCGGGCACGCAATGGAAGACCTATGCCGAAGGGTATTACACCGCGACGAACCCGATGGGGCCCTTCACCTATGCGCCCAACAACCCGCTGCTGCGCCGGACGGAAGGCCTGGTGACCGGCACGGGCCACGGCAGCATTGTCGAAGGCCCCGGCCATCAGCTCTGGCAGTTCTACACCATCGTGCTGGACAATCCTCCGGGCGGACGGCGCATCGGCATGGATCCGGTCGCTTTTGACAAGGACGGCGGCATGTCCGTCCGCATCACCGACACGCCGCAATGGGCGCCAGGCGTGGTGCCGGATCCCGCGAAGGACGGCGACTCCGGGTCCATTCCCGTCAGCATCAACAAAGTTCGCGCCATGAACGCGCTGTCCCGGTTCTCCTCGCAGCAGCCCGGCCATGACGCGGCCTACGCGGTGGACAACTCGAGCGGCACCTGGTGGGAGCCGGCCCCCACCGACCCGCAGCCGACGCTGACTTTGGACCTGGGCCCGGCCACCCGGTTTGACGTCGTGCAATTGTTCCGGATTGACTCCCTGCGGCTGCTGTTCAAGGGGAGCGGCCGCTTCGACAGCGCGCCGCCGCCCAACGATGCCTATCAATACCGGCTGGAGACCTCCACTGACGGCAGCACCTACACGACGGTGCTGGATCAAAGCACGAACGCCGTCGTCCGCAACACCGTTTTTGAGGAATTTCCGCCCACCACCTGCCGGTTTGTCCGGCTGACCATGACGAATTGGCCGCGCACGACGCCGCTGGGGATCATCGAGTTCACGGTTTTCGGAAAGCCGGCCGGCTCCCTGCCGGCGGCGCAACCGATTCCCGGGACGCCTTGAGCAGGCCTCTAGGATAACGGATTCGCCTGATAGCTTCGGTCCCGAAGTTCAAAAAAGTCGAAGTCGGCCGGGCGCCGGGTTCCACTTAGGTCCTGGCACGCCATGCCGACGAATGCGCCGGTGAAATTCGGCGTGCCCGGAGCGCAGGCTTCGTCGGAGAGAATGCTCGCGTCGAACTGCTGCGGCAACCAGCGCCAGCCGGGGTCCACCCCTGCCACGCGGTAGGCGAAGCGCAGCCGTTCAAAATCAAGCTCGGCGCGCAGATGCACGGGTTTGCCGGCGGGAATCCCAATGGGCGGCGTAAAGGCGTCGGTCTGCGGCGAGTCGGGCAGGCCGGACATCACCCGCAGGTGTTTCCCGGTGGTTTCATCGTGCGAGAGGTGCAGGTAATGGAACTTCGCGCTGTTGTAGTAGCAGACCAGACCCGCGCTCTGCTGAAAATGTTCCGGCTCGAATTCCACGACGGTCATGGCGCTGAGACAATGCGATTGCTGGCGGCGCGCCACGAGGGCTTGCGTGAACAGACTGCCGATCGTCTCGTGGCCATGGAGCCGCAGGAAGCCCGGACGGGCGGTGAGGCTGAAGATTTCTTCCGGCCACGGCGTGCGCAGCCATTGGAAATCCACCGGCAGTTGCGGAGTGTTAAAATCATCGCGGACCGGCGGCGGCGGGAACGGGTGGGCGGGCAATCCGGGGGCGGGCGTTTCCAGCGTGGGAAGCCCCCGCCCGTCCAGCGTCCGCAGCCAGTCGTCCGGCCCCCACACCATTTTCTGGATGGCCGTTTCCCGGCCGAGCGGGCAGCGGCCGCGGTTGCGCAACGGCCGCCCGCAGAGATAGACCATGTAAGTCGCGCCGTCCGCCGTCTCCACCAGGTCCGCGTGACCGGCGCGTTGCAATTCGACGTCGGGCCGGTGCCGGGCGCTCAGGATGTGGGTGTCCGGATGCAACTCGTACGGGCCGGCGAGGTTTCGCGAGCGCGCCATCGTCACCGCGTGTCCCCAGCCCGTGCCGCCCTCCGCCGAGAGCAGATAATACCAACCGTTGCGCTGGTAGAGATGGGGCGCTTCGGTGAACCCGAGCGGCGTGCCCGGGAAAATGTTCTTTCGCTCGCCGACGAGCTGGCGGTCACGGACCGAGTATTCCTGGAGGACGATCCCGGCGAAGCGGTTGTTGCCGGGCCGGTGGTCCCACAGCATGTTCACCAGATATTTGCGGCCGTCCTCGTCGTGAAACAGCGACGGATCGAAGCCGCTGCTGTTCAGCGGAACGGGGTCCGACCAGCCGCCGTCAATGCGCGGGCTGGTGACGAGGTAATTGTGAAAGTCGCGCAGCGACGCGCCCCCGGCGCCGCCAACGGTGGTGCGCCCGTAGCGTTTCACGTCGGTGTAAATCAGCCAGAACAGGCCGTCCGCGTGCGTCAGGCACGGCGCCCAGACGCCGCAGGAATCCGGGGCGCCCAGCAGGTTGAGCTGGCGGGCGCGATCGAGCGGACGCGTCAGCAGCCGCCAGTGCACCAGGTCGCGCGAGTGATGAATCTGCACCCCGGGATACCACTCGAACGTCGAGGTGGCGACATAGAAATCGTCGCCCACGCGAACGATGGACGGATCGGGGTTGAAGCCGGGAAGAATTGGATTGTGGATCGTGGTTTCGTCAGACATGGCAGTTTTCATTTGACCGCACTGGTTTTAGGTTCGCGCACCAGGGTCCATAACACGGCGGCGCCGACGAGATCAAGCCCGGCGAGGCCGATGAAGAACGGGGTGTAGCCAATCACCGTGACGAGGGCGCCGATGACCAGATTGAAAATCAGCAGTCCGCCGTTGCCGCAGGTGCCGGCCAGGCCGGTCACAGTGGCCACCTCGCTGCGTTTGAACAGATCGGCGGACATGGTGATCACCGTCACCGACAACGTCTGGTGCGCAAAACCGCCGAGGCTCAACAGGGCGATGGCGGCGTAGGGACTTTTCACCGAGCCGGCAAACACCATGCCGGTCATCAGACACGCGCCGATGGTAAACGCACAACGGCGGGAGTTGAGGAGGCTGACGCCGCGCCGCTGCAACGCCAGCGCCACGAAGCCCCCAAACAGGCACCCGAAATCCGCCGCCAGAAATGGCAGCCAGGCAAACAACGCAATCTGTTTCAGGTCAAAATGCCGTACGGTGAACAGGTAGAGCGGCACCCAGTAAGTCAGCGTGCCCCAAGTCGGATCGGCCAGGAAACGCGGGAGGGCAATGCCCCAGAAATTTCGCCGGCCGAGAATTTTGAAAATCGAAGGCGGTGTACCATCGCCCTGCAGATGCTGCTCCTGTCCGGCGGCGATGTAACTTCGTTCGCCCTCGGAAAGGGCCGGATGACTCCGGGGCGGATAGTAAAAGACCAGCCACAGGACGACCCACAACAGGCCTAGGCCGCCGGTGATCACAAAGGCCATCTGCCAGTTGTAGACCAAGATGGCCCACGCGACGAGCGGGGGCGCAAGCATGGAGCCCACCGAGGCGCCAATGTTGAAAATTCCCCCGGCGAGCCCGCGTTCCCGGGCCGGAAACCATTCCGCCGTCACCTTCATGCCCGCCGGGTTGGCGCAGCCCTCGGCGAAGCCCAGCAGGCCGCGCAGGGCCGCCAGCTCCGGCCAGCTCCGGGCCAGTCCGTGGGCCATGCTGATGAGCGACCAGGCGATGGCGAACAGCGCGAAACCGATTTTCAAGCCGACGACGTCCAGCACATACCCGCCCACGGGCTGCAGCATGATCGCCCCCTGAAACGCGCCGACGATCCACGAATATTCCTGCGGGGAGATACCGAGCGTGCTCTCCAGCGTCGGCGCGGCGACGGAGAGCGTGCTGCGCGTCAGGTAGTTGATGATCGAGCCGAGCATGAGGAGACTGATCACCCACCAGCGCAGCCCTTTGAGTTTAAGAACGGCCATTCGGGTGGGCCAAGGATGACGGGCCGGCCGCGGGCAAACAAGCACAATCCCCGGCGGCCGCGCCCCGCCCGCTCATAATTGGCAAAGCGGCCAGCCGCAGCGGTTTGCGTGGATTTAAAAGGGTGCCCTGCCCTCAAGCAAGGTTAGCCAAATATTGTTTGCATGCCGCCAATAGATGTGCGATAGGTCGTTTAATATGTCACTTAATGTCTGCAGCGCGCCGGTGAAGACGGAATTTGTGGCGGCGGGTGAAAACTCGTTTTCACCCTCGCCGTGTTCAGGACCGGACGCCGCGCGATGCGCAATTCCCAGGCCAAGGGCCCGGACCGGCTGAAGACCGTCGTGAATTTTCTGCCCAATTAAACAAAGGATCCAAACCTGAAAACCAACACCTCCTCTGCCGGTCGCCAGTTCGCCCGGATGTGGCGAACCCTGCTGCGCTCCCTTGCGTTTATGATGGCCGGCGCCCCGGCGCTGCTGCCGGCCCAATTTGCGCAAATCAAGATGGGCGCGTACCTTCACTATGCCGTGGCGGCCGCGAATGGCGGCGTTTATGCCGGAATCGACGGCATCGGATACACGACTGTCTTCGGCACACCTGCGCTCTTCACGACCAACACGGGCTGGGTGGATCTTCCGGTCGCGCAGGGTTTCAACCCCTCCAACCAGATTTACGGCGCCACCACGGGCATCAGCCATGACGGTTCGGTGGTGGCCGGTTCGGTGACCGGAACCACCATGAACGGAGTTTCCAAGCAGGTGGCCGCCTGGTGGGTGAACGACGTTGAGTCCGTCGTCCCCGCCCCGCCGGACGATCCGGGGGCGATCACGGTCAGCGCCACCGCCGTTTCCGGCGACGGGACCACCCTGCTCGTGCAGGACGGCACCGCCTACACCGTCACCGTTGAAACTTTTGTCTACAACCTCGCCAGCGGCTCGTTTACTGCCCTGGGTTTCTTGGGGACCACCAACCATCAGACGTTCGCGGCCGCGATCAACCGCAATGGGACTGTGGTGGCCGGGTACAGTGCGCTGGACAACGGGAACGTCAATGGGTTCATCTGGAGCGCTGCCAGCGGCCTGACGGTTCTGCCCACCCCCACCAACCATCCGAATACCTTTGACCTGGAGCCCACCTGCCTGAGCGATGATGGAACGACGCTGTATGGCCGGCTCACCGAAGGAGGCGGCTGGGTGGGGTTCCGCTACGATCCGACGAACGGATACCAGGACCTGGCCATGACCCCCAGCGCCTGTACGGCGGACGGGACGGAGGCGGTCGGGATTGAGAATCTCTATTTCCCGGCGGTCTGGTCGGTGAACAACGGCAGCGGTTATCTGGACCATTTGGTTTCCGCGAACATCACCACCCAGGCGCTTGGCACGCTCAGCGCTCCGGTGACCATTTCGCCGGATGGAACCGCCATCACCGCCAATGGCCCGGATGCCTATCCGGTGGATCAAATCTGGTATGGTGCATGGCAGATTTTCGTGCCGTCCCCGCTGAAGGCGGCGCCGATTCCCGTGGCCACGCAGAAGTTCACAACAGATTACCAGACGACCTTGACCGAGCCGGCCGGCACCCTGACGCAGTATGCCGAATTCAACACCGGCGGCTCGGCGGTGCTCGTCAAAGGCCCGCGCTATGCATCCTCGTTTGTTCTGAACGCCGACGGATCCTTCAACTATACGCCCAAGCCGGGCTACATCAGCAATGGCATTGATCCCGAAAATGGGACCCCGACGGACACCTTCACCTATCAACTGGCCAGTCCGAACGGGACCAGCACCAACGCCCAGGTCCAGATTAATGTGTTGCCCCCGATGGCACCGACCGTGGTGAACCCCACCTCTGCCAATGTGACGGCCACGAGCGCCACGTTGGGCGGTGTCGTGACGGACAGCGGGGGAGCCACCGTTACCGCCGTTGGCGTGGTGTATGCGCCAACCGGCGTCACGGGCAACCCGCAGATCGGAGACGCCGTCAGCGTCGTCGCTCCCGCCGTCGTGGCCGGCGTCTTCAGCGTCGGGGTCAGCAATCTGCTTCCGAACATGACCTACTCCTATGCCGCCTACGCGACCAACACCGCCGGCATTGGTTACAGCACCGTTGACAGCTTTACCACGCCGGCCACTTTCCCCTCCTGGCAAGTGTCATGGTATGGCGGCACCAGCAATAACAGTGCGGCGTACAATGCGGACCCTTATCACACAGGCGTGGCCAATATCGCGGTCTTTGCGTTTTTGGGGCCGAATCAGGATCCGCAGATGGCCAACGTCGCCCAACTCCCGCAGGTGCAGATGAGCGGTGGCAGCTTCTTTTACGACTTCTTCGAACCGGCCGGGGTGAGCGGCGTGACTTATGGGGCGCAATCCAGCCCCGGCTTGGGCTCGGCAAGCTGGCAGCCCGTCCCCGACACCGGCAGCGGCACAGAACACATCTTCAGCGTTCCCGTGGACACCAACCCGCACCTATTCATGCGGTTGACGGTAACCGCCCAATAACTAACGGGCGTTTTCGCCGGGGAGCCGGGATTTTTGAATAAAACCAGGCCGGGACTGTCAAACTAACTAATGATCCCAACCATGGCCCGTGGCGGATCGCAATCCCTGTGCCATATGAATACCAATGATCTGGCCGCCGGCGTTCCTCCCCCTCCGGTGCGACCGCCGGTTTCCGCGCCCGCGCCCGGGCGTCCGTTGCCCAACACCATGCTGGCGGGGGTTCTCGTTTGGGTGGCCATCTCCGCCGGGTTTCTCGGCCTGAAACTGCTCATGCAGGAACGCCCGGAGTTCGTCGGCCAACCGGCCGCCGCCCAAAAAGCCGGGATGATCCAGGAATCCCCCTGGGTGGTGTCCCGGAAGCTCAGCGACGATGTCTCGGTCATCAAACCCCTGCAGCCGGAACTGTCGGACATCCGGTTTGACCTGACCGGACGGCGGGATTATCGCGGCCTGCGCACGGTCATGGACATGTCCGGCGACGTCCATGCGCTGTTCGTGTTGACCAATGTGCTGGATGAACCGGTTTACGTTCTGTTCAAATGTCCGCACCCGCGCACCGACCTGCCGGATGGCGGCGGCCTGCCCGCCAGCGGCCTGCGGCTGCAGGCGTCCCTTGATGGCGTGCAGGAAAATGCCGGCGATGCCTGGTTGTGGAGCGGCACCCTGGCGGCCCATGGCGGCGTGAACCTGGAGGTCTCCTATCAAGTCGCCTCCCTCAAGGGCGCGAGTTATCGGGTGGGCGACCAAAACGGGAATCCGGTAAAACAACTGCGCGTCACCTTTCATCGCAAAGATCTGGCCGCCATGCGGTTTGAGAGCGGAGATGGCGCGGTGGCGTCCGCGGATGAAACGGTTTCCTGGGAGCGCCGGGATTTTCTCGCCCCCGGTTTTTATGCCGGCAACATCACGGAAAGCCGCAGTCTCTATCAGTCGCTCACCCAGTTGCTGGAGATCGGCCCGGGGATCTGCCTGCTCTTTCTGCTCGCCGTGGCGGCGGTGATTTTGGCGCGCCGGGAACTGAACGCCGTGCAGATGGTGACCCTCGCCGCCGGCTACGCGTTGTATTTTCCCCTGATCCTTTATTTGAGCGCACACCTTTCCTTTCCGCTGGCGGTGGTGGTCGCGGCCGTTGTGCCCGGCGCGCTGCTGCTGAATTACGCGCGCTGGCTGCTCGGGACCCGGACCGGTCTGCTGGGCGGCCTGTTGTTCCTGGCGCTCTTCTGGGTGTTTCCCACCCTCGCGGCCTTTGCCGGCTGGAATCGCGGCATGGTCCTGCTCTGCCTGGGAGTGGTCACCCTGTATGTGCTGATTGACCTGCAAAACCAGGCCTTGCGGCGCAAAGTCGCGGCCGCCGTGCTGCTGGCCCTGTTTCTCTGGCCGCGCCCCTCGGACGCCGGCGAGGTCCAGGTGATGGTCCCGGGCGAATGGGTCACCCACCCGCAGGACGCCTTGCCCGCACTCGTGGCCATGGCGCCGGCCCAATATCTGGTGCGCCAGGAATCCAATTATTTTCAAGTCGAAGTGCGGAGCGCCTTTCAAGTTCTGCGGAGCGGGGAACCGGCCGCGCCGTTGTTCAACACACCTGTCTATTTGCAGAACTCCGGGGTGGAATCCGCAGACACCAACCTGGCCTGGTCTGTGAGCGGCACCAACGGACTTCGGTTGGCGACGGAACATCCCGGATCCGGGACGTTGCGACTCGCCTATCGGGTTCCCGTTGAAAATCGCGGGGGCAAGCGGCGCGCCGAAATCCCCGTGCTGGCCGGAGTTCCGGGCAACGTACGGCTGGAGTCCGGCCGCCATGACCTTGAGATTCTCACCGGCTCCCTCTGGGGCAAAAATGCGGCGGATCAAACCATGGTTTACGACCTCGGGATCACCGGCGGAGAATCATTGGCCTTGGAATGGCGCGATCCGGGCATGAATCCGCCGGCCATGCCGATCAAGCCGGAAAGACCGCCCGTGGCGGCGCCGGTTCCACCCGCGAGCAGCTTCTACGGCATCGGCCTGACCCGCGCACAGCATCTCACCGTCATCAACTCGGACGGCAGTTGCACCCATTTTGCCGAGTTTGAAATGCCGGCGTCCCCCGGCGGGGAATTCCGTCTGCGGCTGCCCGCCGGGGTGCGACTGCTTTCCATCTCCATCAACGGCAACGAGATACAATCCCCCGTGATCGAGGATCAAAATTGCCGGGTCAAACTGCCCGACCGGGAGGCGCAGCAGGCGGTGGACCGCCTGTCCTTCCGGCTCGCGTATCCGCCCCTGCGGCTGGGCTTCATCGGCACGGCGGAATTGGAGCTCCCCGAAGTCTTCCAGACCGCCGGCACCACTGAATGGGTGGTGGCGCTGCCCGACGGCTTTGAGACCCAGCTTTTGACCAGCGGCTTGGAACCGCAAAATCCCCGCCCGACCTCGACCGCTATGGGGACTATGGGCGTATCCTGCAATCCCACGCCCGCCTCTGCCTGGCCAAAGACCTGGCCCCGCCCGGGGTGATCGGCTTAAGCCTAAAGTACCGCCAGCTCGTGCCCGGCCTTTCCGAGGCTCATGCCGGAACGCCGCGATAAGGCCAAAGCGGCGGGCCACGCTCGGGGCCTTTTCCGGCGATGGGTTAAAAACGAACCAAACCATGGGTGACCCCTTCTTCACGCTGGTCCCGTTCACCCGCAACGCCTGTTTTCATAATTTTCCTTGCCGACAGGCGAATATCATACCCCGTTTGCCAAAGACTGTGATGAGCATAACGCCACTGGGATTCACTTCAACAACCGGGTTGGGGACGGGTCGTCCCCACGTTTTCAATGTTATCAAACAAACTATGGGGACGAGCCGTCCCCACCCCGGTTCTTTTTAGGCGCCACATTCCACCCATCCACCGCGACCGCGGGTGTGGCTCCGGGAGCATCTTCGGAGCGCCAACGGGCCGTCAGCATTCGTGTCTCGCCGGGCAGCAGCGACACATAGTTGTCGCTCCACATGGAGGGCAGGATTTGCGCGCCGTCCGGGCTCTTAAGAACGCGCAGCCGCACGAAAAAGGCCGGCGAGTGCCCGGGGTTCCTGAGAGTCACCCGGGCGCGGTCGTCCGCCCCGTCATGATCAAAGGCCGTTTTCACTTCGAGTGTCTCCGACGGCAAGGCCGCCAGTTCGGTGAAATCGCCGTGGACCTGGGTCGGCGTGTAATACCACTTTCTTTGGGACCAGTCGAGCACGTCCTTGACGGTCGAGAGCCAATAGAAGTTGCGGCTCACCACCACACCGTGCTTGTCCTCGACCGTGAGCGACAGAAAGTAGGTCTTGGACAGGTTGGCAAGGTCAGGAATGGTGAAAGCACGCACGACGCCGTCGGGCGGCACATCAATACCCGCCGAATTCGACCACCGCCGGGTCCCGGCGACATCGACCACGGCGGCATGGACCTTGAGGCCGGCAGACTGGTTGAGGGTGCTGTTGACCACGACGATCGAGCGGTCGTCGAAGGAATACTGGACGTGCAGCGGTTCGAGCGACTTCTTGGTGCCATAGTAGCCGCTCCCCGCCTCAAGGTAGTAGTCGTATAGATGCCAGGCGAGCGATGGCCAGGCGTTGTTCAGCATCCACTTGATCACCCCGGTGGCCTTGTATTTGTTGCGGCCGTAGGCTTCGAACATGGCGCGCTCGTTGTCGTAGGCGATGAGCTGGGCCTTGCGCACGTAATCATTGAGATTGGTGGCCGTGCCGTAGCGCCCGCGCATCGCATCATTGAAGGGCGTGTAGGGAGTGTAGGCGCCCCCCTGGCTGTGCTGGATCCAGGCGTTGTCCTGCGGCCACAGATGCTCGTCGCCGAGCATCCGGCGCATGTCCTCCACGCTGGGGAAGGCCTTGCCGGTCCCGATCTCGGTGGCGAAACCGAACGCGGCGCCGTCGCGGTCGCCATACCAGTATGCCGGAGGCTCGTAATCGTAAGGGCCCTCCATCTTGACGCCGGTCGGACCGGCCGTTGTCGTGTAACGACCGGCCGAGGCGACCGTGGGATTCGGCCACTCCGTCTCAGCGATGACCTTCAGATACTCGCGCTCGATTTCCGGCGGCGGGAACTTGTCGCTGCCATACCAGAACGTGAGGATGCCCGGATGGTTGCGCAACAGCAGGAGCTGGTCCCGGAGCGAAGCCACGGCGAGGGCTTTGGTCGTGTCATCCCATTGGCTCCACTGCTCCCAATAGTCACAGCAGCAGAACCCGGGGATGACGAAGACCCCGTTTTCGTCCGCCAGGTCAAGCAGGTGGTCCGAGCCAAGCTTCCCCTCGAAGCGCACGGCGTTGAGACCCATGTCGTGGACGAGGCGCATCTCCTGCTCCTCGCGCCGGGGAGTCTCCATGAAAAAGAGGTTGCGCGCCCAACCCGCACCGCGGATGAGGATGGGGTGGCGGTTGATGAAGTAGAGGCGGCCGCCGTCCGCGGTCAGTTCGGAAGTCACCTCCCGCACCCCAAAGCGGATGGTGCGCTCGTCCGACACTTGGTTGCTCACGACCACGCCCGCCTGCAGGCTGTACAATTCGGGGGAACCGTAACCGACCGGCCACCACAATCGCGGCTTCGTGAGGTGCAGGCCGGGGTGATCGGCTCCGTCCAGGCTCACCCGCTGGGTGCCGCCGCCCGCCACGCTCACCGGGATCGTGGTCACGGCTCCATTCAGCGTCACGGCCACGGCCCCGGTCACCGGCTGGTCGCTGGTATTCTCCACGTCCATCGAGACGATCAAGTCCGCCGAGAGGAGATTGGTGGCCACGCGGCTGCGCACGAACGGGTCGTGCATGCGCAGGACGCCGCTGGCGGTGACGAAGACGTCACGCCACAGGCCCTGCATTTTGTCGGGCGGCATCGGGGCCCAGTCCACCCAGGTGTGTCCCAAATCCTTGGGCCCCTGGCCTTGAATCCGCAACGCGAGCGCGTTTTTCCCGCCGGGTCGCGCCGCCTTGGTTATGTCGAAGGCAAAGCGCCGCATGACTCCGGCCACCTGATTGGAGCCGGCGATTCGCTCACCATTGAGCCAGACGTCAGCGCGGTAGCTGACCCCTTCGAGGTGGAGGGTAATGGCTCTTCCCGCCATTTCGGCAGGCAGGTCGAACTCGGTCCGAAACCACCACGCGACCGAGAACGGGTTGCTCGGGGACACGCCGGAATTTGGAGCTCCCTGCCGCCCCCGCCCCATGCCCGGCCAGTCGCGGAGGTTCGTGCCGAAGAATGGGTCGGGGTAGACGCCCGCCTGCGCGAGCACTCCGGAGACCGACGCCGGAATGGCCGTGGCAAACCATCCGCTGGCGACGAAACCGGGTTTCGAGATGGCCTCCCCTTCCGGTTGGCCGCTGGAGGTCTGCACCTGCCAGCCGTCCCGGAGCATCAGCCGGGCTCCGGCGGCCGGGCTCTCCGCCGGGCCGCCACTCGTGTTCACCGTCCCACCCCGGCTCTGGCCGTGCGCCAAGTCGGTATCACGCACTGCACCGGCAGAATTGCAGGCGGCAAATGCGATCAACGCAGCGCTGGCAGCGAACAGGCTGACCCGACACCTGTTGCTTGGCTTTCTCAGAAAATGATTTTGGTTCATTTTTCTGGTCGTTTTGTTTGCGGTGGAAACGAGATTAGGCCAGTTTGCCCTGTAGTCAATGCCTGAATTTGGGTCCAAGTCTGTAACGAAAAGCAACCGCGGCTGTCTTATAATCAACGAAAAAACGGCGCAAAAAAACCATCGGAATCCAAATGAACCGGCAAGTTCTCATTGTCTCCTTGGCTGGCTGGCTGGTGATGCCCGGTGCCTGCCCGGCCGCGCCCAGGCCGCCATTGGATCGAACCGTCGGCACGCTCGGCGGCCCCACGGGAGCGGCGGTGCCGTTGCCGTCCGGAGATCAGTTGATTCGGCGGATGCTGGATCGTTCCGCCGCGAAGGCCGCGGCGACCAACGGCCCGGCTTGGACTTATGACAAGCGAACGCTGATGGAGAAGCTTGGCGGCGACGCCAAAGTGGAGGAACGGACCGAGAAGTTGTATCGGGTGCGGATCATCCGGGGAGTGCCCTTTTCACGGTTGATTGGGGTGTCCGGCCGCGATTTGAACCCGGCGGAGATCCAAAAGGAGAACGAGCGCGAAGCCGCGTTTCAGAAACACCTGAGCGGGCGTGACCCGAAGAAAGCGGTGAACCGGCGCGAGGCGCTCATCACCAAAGACGTGCTGGAGCGTTTTGAATACCAGGTGCTGCGCCGCGAGATCCTTCAAGGGCGTCAAACTGTGGCGGTGAGTTTCGAACCCAAGTCCGGCCCGGACAACGGCAGCATCCAGGACCGGTTGTTCAGCCGGTTGGCGGGGATGGTATGGGTGGACGAAGCGACGGGAGATGTGGCGCGGTTGCAAGTGCGGTTGACCAAGGAATTCTCACTGGGGATGCTCGGGGTGCTGGGCGCCGTCAAGGAATGCCGGATGAACCTTGAATCCAAGGTCATGAGCGACGGCACCTGGCTGCCGGAGAAAACCACCCTGTCCATGTCCGCCCGGATGTTGCTCTCGAACGTGCGGTTTCAAATGGAGGAAAGCTCCTCCAACTTCACGCTGGAGCCGGTATCCGGATCGGCGCCGCCCTGATCGGACGGGAGGCAGGAGGCGGAATACGGAAGGCAGAAGGGGGAGATGAAAATCGTGACTTTCATTTTTCATACCATCCCCGACTGGTGGGAAGTTTACCGTGGGCAAAAAAGTGACGGGCAATCTCAGCGGCCTGCGCATGTGAAACCGTTTGGCGGGCCGGAAAATCGAGCGAGATGCCGCAGAGGCATTGGAAATGCTCTTGGCCCACACCAAATGTGGGGTCGTCCAGGTAAAGGCCGCTGTCATCGGGCTCCCGCTGATACACCAGCCATGCCCGGCTTGGGTTCGTGTAAATCGTCAAAGAGTCCTCTTCATACCGTGTCATGATCCATCGGTTGGCTTGCCCATGGTCAGAAACGCCAGCACGGCGGTGGAGAGGAGTGCAAATTGGCCGTCACACAACAATTGCGGCTCACCTTCGAATGCGGCGATTGCGGCATCTTTAGAATAGGTGGCGTGAACATTCATGGATGCGTTTGCCACGTTTAAAGCCTTGCAGCCCGTTTGGCAAGAATTCTCAGAAACGGTTCTGGATTTTGTCACATCTCGCAACCTTCGCGCTTGGGTGATCCCTTTTCGATGGTGGACGGGAAAAATGACTTGCAAACCTGCTGCGAGGGGGGAACATCACGAAAAAGACCCACGCTGGTCGTGGGCAAGAAAGCATGGGGAAAATGTCAGATTATGAATGTTCGAGTTTTATTATTCTCGCTCGGAGTGGCGGGTCTGGCGGTGGCGGGGTGTCAGCAACTGCCGGTAGCGGCGCCCAACCACACTTTTCATCTGACGGTTGAGCAGGTGATTACGAACAGCGAAATCCTGGTGTCGCTCCTCAAGATTGAGACGCGGGAGGATGTGTATTTGTCGGTGCCCTCCGTTGTGAACGCGAAATCCGCGATCTCGGTGCTCATGGCGGGCGGGTCGAACGGGGCGGTGCGGTCGGGGCTGGTGGCGTTCAGCGCGGCGCGATTCAGCCGGCCGGGGGACGAGCACGCGCAAGTACAACTTTGCGAGCGGGAGCAGTCGGGCGGCAACTCGGTGCAAGGTCTGTATTGGTGGCCCGTTCCGTCGGCGACGGAACTGGGGGGTTATTTTTCAATTTCGGCGGCGGATGGTGATTACCCGCTGGGTACGCCGATACAGATTGGGGATTGGGACGGGAAGCCGGTGCTGTTGACAGTGGAGAAGATGATGGTGGGGCAGAGGCCCAAGGCGGGGGAGTGAGGCGCAGCCGACACTTGGCAGGCGGCTTCCGATCCGGTATCGACAGGCGGAAATGTGAAGCTCGGAACCGGTCTGGCCGCCGGCCTCCGCTGGGGTTTGCCAGCCGTGGTGAAATTGATTTTCTCGCGCCTGCCCCGCCGCCCGGTTGGTTTACTTCGCCGGCCCCATAACGATTTCCTGGACGCCTGCAGCGCGCGTATTTCGGGACATCCCAGGGCGGCAACGCCAGTCTGATTCTTCGGAGAATTCAATTCTTTTGCGCCAACGATGGAGCTGGCCATTTAAGAATCCGGTGCTTGTGCGTGAGGCCGAATGTCCAAACGGGTGGCCGCGGGGCGGGAACAGGCATTGTGCCGCCCTTGCAAGGCCTGGAATAATGGGAGGGGCGGCCTGCCCAGGGCGGCTCTCCGCTTTGCCCTGGGCTGTCACATGACGCCCTTGCAAGGCATTCATCAGTTGGGGGCGGGCTCGACAACATCTGGGCGGAAAGGGAGAAACCGCCGCCGCCAATGTCCTGCGTCCTCACCGGACGCGGTCGGTTTGTCAGACCGGTCCCAGCCCAGCCGCTTCGTAGCTGGCTGATGTCCGGGGTCGCCTCGCGACCGAGGATTTCGGAAACGCGGATTAAAATCCGCGTTTCCGATTTGTCACGAGCACCCCAGGCTGTCGCCGCAGTTCAGGCACTTGAAGCAGGCGCCGTTGCGGACGGCCACGTGGCCGCAGGTGGGACAGGTGGGGGCGTCGCTCTGGTTCTGAAACGAACTGGTCAGCAGCTTGGACTGCCCGGCCGGCAGGGCCGGGCTGTGGCCGTTGCCGGCTTCCACTTCCACCAAGTCGGTGTCTTCGGCAATGGCCAGTTCAGGCACCGGCCGGTTTATTTTTTTTTTTATCTCCTCGATCAGGCCGGGGATGGCCAGTTCGGGCTGGGTGCGACCGGTGGAAACGCTCTCGCGGTAGCCGGGGACGAATTGGAACGCCATCCAGCGGAAGACGTAGTCGGTGATGGAGGAGGCGTTGCGGATGTCCGGGTTCTTGGTGTAGCCGCTGGGTTCAAACCGCTGGTGGGCAAATTTGCGCGTGAGCGCCTCCAGCGGCACGCCGTATTGCAGCGCCAGGCTGGTGAGCGTGCCGATGCTGTCCATGAGGCCGCCGATGGTGGAACCTTCCTTGGCCATCGTAATGAACAGTTCGCCGGGCTGGCCGTCCTCGAACAGGCCGACGGTGAGGTAGCCCTCGTGGCCGGCGATGTCGAATTTGTGGGTGACGGCCGTGCGGGTGTCGGTGAGCCGGCGGCGCAGGGGTTTGCCGGATTCCAGGCGCAGGGCGGCGACTTCGGCCTCCAGTTCCTTCAGGCGGCTGGTGAGCAGGACGGTGTCGCCGGCTTTGTCGCCGCCTTCATTGGTCTTCTTGGTGTTCAACGGCTGCGAGCGCTTGGAACCGTCCCGGTAGATGGCCACGCATTTCAGACCCATTTTCCAGGCCTCGAGGTAGGTGTGGAGGACGTCCTTCACGGTGCTGGTGGCGGGCATGTTGACGGTCTTGGAAATGGCGCCGCTGATGAAAGGCTGCGCGGCGGCCATCATTTTCAAATGAGCGAGATAGCCGATGCTGCGCTGGCCGCGGTGCGGCTTGAAGGCGCAATCGAACACGGGCAAATCCCTGGCTTTTAACCCGCAGGTGATGGTCCGGCCCTCTTCAGTGACATCTTCAATGGTGTCGTATTTCTCAATGTGGGCGATGATGGCTTTGATTTCCGGCTCGGCATAGCCCAGCCGGCGGAGCGCGTCGGGCACGCCGCGGTTGACGATTTTCAAGCTGCCGCCGCCCGCGAGCAGTTTGTATTTGACGAGCGCGATGTCCGGTTCCACGCCGGTGGTGTCGCAATCCATGAGAAAGGCGATGGTGCCGGTGGGGGCGAGGACGCTGACCTGCGCGTTGCGGTAGCCGAACTGGCGGCCTTTGGCGAGGGCGCCGTCCCAGGATTTGCGCGCCTCTTCCTTGAGGTAATTGAACTCCTGGCTGGGCTGGATGCTCTCGACGGCCGACCGGTGCAGTTGGATGACGCCGAGCATGGATTCGACGTTGTCCTTGGCCACGGGGTTGCGGACATGGGAACAACGGGCGTCGCGGTAGCCGGCGAAGGGTCCCACGGTGGCGGCGATGTCTGCGCTTTGTTCGTAGGCGTGGCCGGTCATGATGGCGGTGATGGCCCCGGCCAGGGCGCGCCCTTCGTCCGAATCATAGGGCAGGCCGTAGCTCATGCAAAGGGAGCCCAGATTGGCGAAGCCCAGGCCGAGGGTGCGGAAGATGTGGGAGTTCTCCGCGATTTCCTTGGTGGGATAGCTGGCGTTGTCCACGAGGATTTCCTGCGCGGTGATGAAGATGCGGGCGGCGGCCTTGAAGCGCTCCACGTCAAAGGTGCCATCCTCGCGTTTGAACTTCATGAGGTTCAACGACGCCAGGTTGCAGGCGGTGTTGTTGATGAACACGTATTCGCTGCACGGGTTGGTGGAGTGGATTGGCTCGGTGCCCTTGCAGGTGTGCCACTTTTGGATGGCGCCGTCATACTGCATCCCGGGATCGCCGCAGATGTGCGTGCCTTCGGCGATTTTGTAAAGGAGGGTGGCGGCGTCCTTCTTTTCCAGCGGCTTGCCGGTGGTGGAGGCGCGGGTCCACCATTCCTGGCCGTTGATGGCGGCGGTCATGAATTCATCGCTGACGCGGACGGAGAGGTTTTCGTTTTGATACATGACGCTGCCGTAGGCGTCGCCATTGTAGGAGCCGTCGTAGCCCTGTTCGATGAGCGCCCAGGCCTTCTTTTCCTCCTTCTGCTTGGCGTCAATGAACTCCTCGATGTCGGCGTGCCAGTCGCGCAGGGTGTTCATCTTGGCGGCGCGGCGGGTTTTGCCGCCGGATTTCACCACGCTGGCGACCTGGTCATAGACCTTGAGGAAACTCATCGGGCCGCTGGGCCGGCCGCCGCCGCTGAGCTTTTCGCGGCTGGAACGGATGGGGGAGAGGTCCGTGCCGGTGCCGGAGCCGTACTTGAAGAGCATCGCCTCGCTGTACGCCAGCCGCATGATGTCCTCCATGTTGTCCTGGACGGACTGGATGAAGCAGGCGCTGCCCTGGGGATATTCATACTGCGTGGCGGCGCGTTCGGCCTGCTTGGTCTGGCGGTTGAAATACCAGTTGCCCCGGCCGGAATCCTTGCCCACGCCGTATTGGTGATAGAGGCCGACGTTGAACCAGACGGGGGAGTTGAAGGCGCCGTACTGGTTCACGCACAGCCAGGCCAGTTCATCATAAAACACTTCGCCGTCCGCCTTGCTGAAATAGCCGTCGGCCATCCCCCAGTCGGCGATGGTCCGGGCGATGCGGTGGACGAGCTGGCGGACGGAAGTTTCGCGTTCGGAGGTGTGTTGTTCACCGTAAAAGTACTTGGAAACGACCACCTTGGTGGCGAGCAGCGACCAGGACTTGGGCACCTCGACATTTTCCTGTTTGAAAATGACCTTGTTGGCGTCGTCGGTGATTTCGGCGGTACGTCGCTCCCATTCGATCTGGTCAAAAGGCTTGACCTTGGCGTCGCTGAACACGCGGTCGAGGTGCAGCGACTTGCCGGTGGCCGACTTGCTGGTCCGGACCGCGCGGGTGGCGGAGACTTTGGTGGAACGGCGGCCGGCGGGTTTGGGGGCCGACGACAATACTTCCTCGCGTGCGTCAATCATGGTTAATCCGAGTTGAGTTTTATGTTTAAACCGCACCGGCCGAGATATCGGGACGAAAAAGCATCGTCCAGACACTAATTCCTCGGTAAACCGGTTTTTTAAAAAGATCCTGTTTACCCCATTAGTGGGGGAACAGTGACAATTCTTACACCATATGTGGTATGCATCAAGTTTTTTTTACAAAAAAGTTACTCTAACGATATTTTCAAACAAATCAGCGGTTTTTGGGTGGCGGGAGGGTGGCGATGGGACCAGATTTGGTCCTTTGGGCAAACCCCAGAAACAATCAAAAATAACCAAAAATAACCAAAAATAACCAAAATCACAGATTCATTTTTTTGGAGGATCTCAAGCCTGCATCCACCCCAGAATGAGTCTCGCCGCCGCCGGGGCGGCCATGTTCAGGACGTTGTGATCCGCGCCCGGGATGACCCGGTAATCGCGCAGGGCGGGACAGTTCCGGCGCAGCCAGCGGCGGACGAACGGCCAGGGGACGATGGGGTCCACCAGACCGGTGAGGCCGAAGACGGGGACGGTCACCCGGCGGGCGACGGCGCGGGGATCGTTGCCGGCGATGAGATCCAGCCGGTGGCGCAAGGCCCGCAAATCCAGCGGTGTCCGCCGGAAGATGAACGCGTCAAGACCGGAGCGCGCGGCCGGATCACTTCTTTCTTTCCACCGGAATAGTCTGCCATAACCGCGATAGACCGGGGCAAACAACCACCAGACCGACCAGCGGCACAACAAACTCACCGGGCGCACCGCCCATGGCATTGGATGCCGAACGAAGCCGCCGGCCAGAATGATCCCGATCACGCCGAACCGCGCCCGGCCCAGGAGCGCCCAGACGACTTGCGAGGAAAAGGATTCGCCGAGAAGCCAGCCTTGACGGATGTCCACCGCCACCAGGGCCGCTTCCACTGCGGCGGCATAATCCTCCAAGGACCAGGTCAACGTGCGGGGATAGGTGACCACCACCAACCGGACGCGGTCGCGAAGACACCGGCTCAATTTGCCGATCAATGTCCAGTCGCCATGCACCCCGGGCAGATAAATCAAGACGGGGCGGGAGGCGTCGCCTTCAATCCGCAGTTCGATGGCTTCCGGCATGGGCTTTTTGCTCAACCCCGCATTTTCGGGAAAAAGTCGTGGGCCGTGCGACAGGTTTGCTCGCTCAATTCCGCCAAGGTGCAATTTCGGACCTGCGCGACGGTTTCGGAGATTTCCTTAACGTACGCCGGTTCACAACGTTTGCCGCGATGGGGCACGGGCGCGAGATACGGGCAGTCGGTTTCCAGCATGAACCGGCCGGTGGGCGCGGCGGCCACGGCGGCGCGCACCGTCGCCGCATTTTTGAAGGTGACGATGCCCGTAAAGCTCACGAGCCAGCCGAGGTCCAAAATCTGCCGGAGCCGGTCCTCGTTTTCACCGAAGCAGTGGAACACCCCGCGCACCCGGCCCGCCCAAGGTTTGATCCGGGCGAGCGTGTCGTCGAAGGCGGCCCGCTGGTGGATGACGCAATTCAACTGAAACTCGGCGGCAACCTCGAGTTGTTGCTCGAAGAGTTCCGCCTGGCGCACTTTATACGCCTGATCATCGGCCGCGCTCCCGCCGGTGGAGCCGGGCAGGCGGAAATAGTCCAGCCCGGTTTCGCCGATGGCCACCACTTTGGGGTGCCGCGCCAGGGCGCGCAACGCCGGGCGCAAGTCGGAGGGCGCGGCCAGGGCTTCGGTGGGATGCCAGCCGATGGCGGCATATACACCCGGAAACCGTTCAACCAGACCGAGGGCCCGTTCGCTGCTCGCCAGGTTGGTGCCGATGGAGATGATCTTCTCAATGCCCGCCTCCCGGGCACGCTCCACGACGTCTGCCAGGTCCGGTTCGTATTCGGGATAATCCAGGTGTGCGTGCGTGTCAAAAAAGGTGTTCATGTCAGTGCCGGGGCGGGCGTTCAATCGGGTCCACTCATGGTTTCGCCGGTTTGGTTTCCCATAGTTCGAGGGTTTTCGTGAGGTCGTCTTTGGCAGGATAATCCGGGACTTCCCGGAGCAACTGCCGGTAATCCTCGGCCGCCTCGGCCAGCCGGTGTTGGGCCGCCAATTCGGTGCCGAGGGTCAGCCGGAGGCGGATGCGCTGCTGGGGCGAGGGGTTCAGCGTCAATGCCCGCTGGTAATAAACAATGGCCGAGGCGGGCTTGCCCAAGGTCCCGGTCAGGTCGGCGAGCTTTTCGGTGAGCACCGCGCTTTGGCTGGTCACGGGCAGTTGGTCCAGCAGGTTGGCGAGCAGTCCAAGCGGGGTGCCTTGCGTCCGGTCCATATTCACGAGGCGCAGGACCGCCCATTCCAGCAGCGGGCTTTTGCGCTGCAGCAAGTCCGCCTGCAGCCGCGCGGGGGATTTGGAAAACGGACGGTACAACGGATCACCCACGACGGTCGTCTGCCAGGACAAGGCGGGCTGCGCGGCCCAGGCGGCTTCGCCAAACGTCCAACCCCGGGACAGCGCTTCGAAGAAGACGATCAGATTGGGGGTAAAGGCCAGGTAGGGTTCGCTCACACACCCCATGGTGCAGGTGGCACCTTTGGCCAGCAGCGGGCCGACCCAGTTATTGCTGCTGCTGCGCAAGTCCGCGGCGCTGAAGGAATGCAGGTGGTAGGCAAAGGCCCCGGGCATGAACTCCACTTGCGGCCGGGTGAAGGGGCCGGAGACATCCGCATCATACCAGCCGCAATAGACGGCGACCTGGCTGAGGGGATAGCCGGCCGGAAAGGTGGCGCTGTTGGTATCTACGCTGGTTTCAAAGCCGAGCCGGGCGCAAAGGTCCGCCGCGCCCAGAATCAGCTTGTCGCCATAATAATAACGGTCCGCCGGGGGCAGGCCGCGGGCGTCGAAATAGGCCCGGCCCCACCAGCCGTCCCGTTCGGCGGCCAGCGCCTTGTCCACCAGGCTGCGGGCGATGTCCGGCGAGGGTCCGTCCAAGCGCGCGACCAGCAACACCCCGTTGGTGGGCGAGAACGTCATTTCATTGGTCGTGGCAAAAACCCAGTTTTGCATCGGTCCGCTTAAGTGCGGGTGCAGGTTCAGCAGCGGCAACCATGCCAGTTCGGAATCCACGGACGCCCGGTTGGGGCGCAGTTCCGGCGGCAAACCGGTTTCGCCGTCCTCCTGCACGGAATCATCCTGGGGGATTCTCACGGGCACCCCATAACATAAAACCAGGTAGCGGATCTTGGTGGCGACCACGCCGGGCACGGTGTGCCGGGGTTGGTTCTTGCTTGCCGGCACCACCACGTCACCAAACGTCCACAATTTGCGGGCCGCCAATTGGTCCGCCAGCGGCGACTGCAGGTGGGCAAGAAAATCCGGCCGGGAGATTTCCAGGCCCGTTGGCAGGGAAAACCCGAACAACTGACCCCGGGGGATTTGCCGCGCCTTGGCGTAATACTCCGCCACCGCCTTGGAGGCCGGCAGGGCGGAATTGTAAACCACCACCACCTCATCGCCACCGGCCCAGGCCGGCCCGGGACATGACATCCCCACCGTGGCCGCCAGCCGCATGATCATCCTCAATGTCAATCGCAACCTCATCTGTCTATTGGACGATGTATGGAGTTGGCGGGTTCAAGGTTGTTTCCCAAACAGCGCCTCGGCCACGCCGGGCATGGGGCGGCCGGCTGGTTTGTCCCAGTAACGGAAGCCGGCGCTCCAGTCCCATATGGCCCATCCCAGGGCCTGTTGCTCGGCCGCCAGCCGGAACGCCGCATAGAACCGGGCGCGCGAGGCGGCATCCGCCTGGGTGTAGGCTCCAAATTCACCCAGGTGCGCCGGCCGGCCGTAATAATCCGACCAAGCCCGGACAAAGCGCAATTTATTCTCAAAAGCCCGGGCGCTGGATGGATTTTCGGTTGCGGGCAGGGTGTTGTAACGGTGAATCCAATCCAACATCCAAGGCTTCAATTCCAGCTTTGGGTCGGGAATGAGCGGGGTGGCGGGCGGACCGGGAAACAGGATGCCCGTGACCGGAGTTTGGCCGTCAGTCCAGGTCGCGCCTTGGTGGGTGAAGAAGAAGGGTTCGTAACAGTGAACGGACACAATGACGTTGTCATCGGGCGGCAGCACCAAGTTTTTCAACTCGTCTATGCCGCCCCAGCCGCCGGGTTCCACAAAAATCGTGCGGTGCGGGTTGCCGGCCCGGATGACCGCGATGGCGCGTGCATAGATGGGGTTCATCCGCGCCGTGGTCGCGTTCTGGTGCGGCTCGTTGTCCAGCTCAAAGGCCAGCCGGTCCGGAGCGGCGGCGTAATGCGCGGCGATTTGCCGCCACAGCGCCAGAAACTCCTCCGTGGTTCCCGCCGGATCCGCGTCCAATTCATCGAAATGATGGATGTTGATAATCACCGCCAGACCGTTGGCCAGGCTGTTGGTGACCACAAAATCCGTTTTGGAAAAGATTCCCGGCGACAGGGTGAAATCCGGTCCAGGCCCGGCGTAATGGTGCCAGCCGATCGGGGCGCGCACATGGTCAAACCCCTCGCGCTTCATCTGCGCAAATTCTTCCGCCGCCACCTGAATGTTCCAGCTTTGGGGCGGCCAGACTTCCAGGTAATTGCCGAGATTGACTCCGCGCCGGTACCATTGGGCGGCGCGATAGGCCGGGGTATCCCGCCCCGGCAACGGTTGCATGGCCGGCGGGTTCTCGGGCGTATAGACAAAGTCGTTCGTGGCGGTGGCGGCCGCCAGCCGCCCGGCGGCCAGCATCGCCGCCAGCCCGGCCGGCCAGGCGGGTTTCAGGGAGAGAAGATTCAGATTCATGTTCGCAGAGAATTCAGGTTGTCACCTTCAGTCCGTCGTAGGCCAGTTGGACGCCGTTGGGCAGTTCCGCCTGGGCGCGGTCATGGTCGTAATCATGCGTCAGGTGCGTGAAATAGGTCCGACCGGCCCCGATCCGCCGGGCGGCCGTCAGCGCTTCATCCAAGCACATGTGGGTGGGATGCGGCTTGTACCGCAGGGCGTCCAGCACCGCGATGTCCACGCCCCGGACGGCTTCCAGCGCGGCGGCGGGGATTTCCTTGCAATCGCTCAGGTACGCCAGGCGCTTGCGGCCGCCCTGCGTGAACAAATAGCCGTTGGTGCTGATCCGCCCATGCGGCAGCGTCAGCGGCGTGATCTCCAGATCCCCCAGCGTGAATGGCCCGGTCACCACATGAGGTTCGGGAATGAAATAACCCTTGGGCCACGGGCCGTCATGGAAGGCGTAGATGAACACCCGCCGCAGATCGTTCATCGTCGCCTCATTGGCGTAAATGGGCAGCGCCGCGCCCCCCCGCAAATCGCAGAACCGCCGGCAATCGTCCAGCCCCATGATATGATCGGCGTGGGAATGTGTGAAGATCACGGCGTCCAGCCAGCGCAGGTTTTCGCGCAGGCATTGCAGGCGAAACTCCGGCGGGGTGTCCACCACGAACTTGACCTGCTCCGTCGTCACATAAATGGCCGGCCGGGTGCGCCAATTCTTCGGGTTGGCCAGAAATTCCGGCGGATAATCCACGCCGATGAGGGGCACGCCTTGCGACGTGCCGCTGCCGAGAAAGGTCAGATTTAGTGACATGCTGTTACTTTTCTTTTGCCGAATGAGTTGGTAACCGCCAAATTCATGGGACTGGATTTTACTGATGTTGACGACCTTGCGCATTAAAAACCTTGCCCTGGTGGCGGACCTCACGCTTGAGCTCCGATCGGGGTGCAATGTCATCACCGGCGAGACCGGCGCCGGCAAGTCCATCATCATCGGCGCCCTCAACCTCGTCCTCGGCGAACGCGCGGACCGCACCCTCATCCGCAACGGCAGCGACAGTTGCTCCGTCGAGGCCGTCTTCAATGTGGCCGGACTCCGCGCCCCCCTGGCCGCGTTTCTGGAGGAAAACGGCTTGGAACCCTGTGACGAACATCAACTCGTCCTCAAGCGCACGTTCACTTTGGCCGGCACCAACCGCCAGTTTGTCAACGGCTCGCCCACCACCCTCAACACCCTTGCCGAGATCGGCAAATGGCTGGTGGACATGCACGGTCCGCACGATCATCAATCCCTCCTGCACCCGGCCCGGCAGCTTGCGATTCTGGACGCCTACGGCGGCCTGGCCGCCGACCGCGAAGCCTTCGCCGCCCTGCTCCACCAACGGGCCGCGCTGGAACAGGAAAAGTCCGCCCTGGTTGTGGACGAAAAGACCTACGCGCAACAGCTCGACCTGCTGCGGTTCCAGGTCAGGGAAATTGAGACCGCCCGGTTGCAGCCGGACGAGGAGGCCGCCGTCACCGCCGAATTTAGTCGCGCCAGCAATGCCGCCCGCCTGCTGCAACTGAGTCAGACCGTCCTCGACGGCCTGAGCGAGGGCGACGACGCCCTGCTCGCCCGGGCCGGCGTCATTGGCCGCGCCTTGCAGGAATTGCAGCGCGTGGACCCGGGAGCCGCCCCGCTGCTGGAACTTCACGCCGCGGCCCTGACGGGCTACCGCGAGCTGCAGGCCGAACTCGGCCATTACGCCGGGAAGGTGGACGTGGACCCCGCCGGCCTGGCTGAGCTCGAAGAACGCCTTGACCTGATCCACTCGCTCAAACGCAAATATGGCGCGTCGCTGCCCGACGTGCTGGCCTTCGGCGCGGAGGCCAGACGGCAGTTGCAGGCGCTTGAATCCCGCGACGCGGAACTGGAACGGCTCAACCTCGCCTTGGCGAAATTGGACGCCGAACTCGTGGGCGCCGGCCGGGACCTGACCGTCCGCCGCCGCAAGATTATTCCCCAACTTGCCAAAGCCGCCGGCCGGCAATTGGAGGATTTGGGCTTCAAACAAAGCAAGTTCGAGATCACCCTGACGCCGGCCGCGCAACCCCTGGCTTCGGGCTGGGACGAGCTCGAATTTCAATTTGCCCCCAACCCCGGCGAACCCGCCAAACCCCTGCGCGCCATCGCCTCCTCCGGCGAAATGGCCCGGGTGATGCTGGCCCTCAAAACCGTGCTGGCCGCCGAGGACGAAATCCCGGTGCTGGTCTTCGATGAAGTGGACGCCAACGTTGGCGGCGAAACCGCCCACGCTGTCGGCGGCAAAATGCGGCAGATCGGACGCAAAAGGCAGGTGCTGTGCATCACCCATCTGCCCCAGGTGGCCGCCCCGGCGGACGCCCATTACGTTGTCACCAAGCAAGTGCGCGACGGCCGGACCCTGTCCGAGATCGCCCTGCTGGAACCGGCCGACCGCGTCACGGAACTCGCCCGGATGCTCGGCGGCCAGAGCGCCGCCGCCCGGCGACATGCGGAGGAGTTGCTGGCCGCCACCACCCGGTAAAGCGGTCGCCGCCCTGCCCTGCCCCCGCCCCGACCGCGGCTTCGGTGCCTGCTGACCGTTGCCCCCGCCTCATGTGCCATTGAATGGCTTGGTCAAAAATCGGGGCAAGTGCGGCGGCTGGGCGGCCCTCCGGCCGCCCCAAAAAAACGAAACTGTGATTTTGGTTATTTATGGTTGTTTTTGGTTATTTTTAACACGCATATTCGTTGTAACATATTTTATTTAAACAGTTTACGTTGAAATTTAAAAAAACATCATCCGGCCGTCTTGGGCCGTTTTAAGAAACAGGCAAAAACCCTTTAATATGAGGGAGTTAGCAAGGTGCGGGGGGAGGCAGGCAAGGTCCCAAGCTTAAGGTCCAAAGCGGGGACGCACTCAGGGTGCTGATAGAGGAAGAAACACGGGGGCCTGCTCGCGCTGGTGCGCTCGCGGCGGCGGACGAGGGCGTCCGCCGCTGCGCCCGAGGCGGGCGCGCTCCCCAGTTTCTAAAGAGGGTCCATGAACAGGTTTTTGCCTGAGCCAGTCGCGGGCTTGAACCGGCTGGGACACGTCCGGCGCGGGCCGGGGCAGGAACAACTATGTCCATGCCTAGAAACGATAAATCCACAGTTGACTTTATATTTATGCGATATATCTTAAGTGCATGTATGAAAGATGGGTTACGCGTGATTTAAAGGCCAAACTGAACCGTCCTTACGTTCACCTGTTGTTTGGGGCGCGGCAGACCGGTAAATCCACTCTGCTGAATGGAATGATCCCTGAAGACGCCCTGCGCTTTAATCTTGCGGATCCTTTGGAGCGCTCCCGCCATTTGGCCAACCCCGGCGAGTTTGCCCAGGCCTGTCGCAGCCTGCCGGCGAATAAATCCGGGCAGTTTGTATTTGTGGATGAGGCGCAATCCGCGCCCGCGATCTTTGACGCCGTCCAAGCACTTTACGACGCGGACAAAACCCGGTGGCGGTTTGTTCTGTGCGGGAGTTCGGCCCGCAAGCTGCGGCGGACCGGGGCGAACCTGCTGCCCGGCCGCAGCCTGGTGCATCACCTGTTTCCCTTGACGCTGGCGGAACAGCCGGCCCCGGAAACCAAAATGCCGCACGCCACCTCGCCGCTGCCGTTTCCGTGGGGGGAGGGGACGGCGGAGCATCCGTTCCCGGCGTGGGATTTGCTTACGCGACTGGCTTACGGGGCGCTCCCCGGCATTGTCACGGCGGACCCGCAGGACCGGCCCGATTTGTTGAAAGCGTATGCGTTCATCCATTTGGAGGAGGAAATCCGCCGCGAGGCCCTGGTCAAAGACTGGGGTGCGTTTGTGCGTTTTCTGCAACTGGCGGCGGCGGAATCAGGGCAGATATTGAACTACTCAAACCTCGCGCAGGAAACCGGCCTCTCGCAACTCACCGTGAAGAGTCATTACCAACTGCTCGAAGACATGTTTGTGGGCATCCGGGTGCCGGCTTATGCCAAAAGCCCGCGCAAGAACCTGCTTTCAACGCCCAAGTTTATCTTCTTCGATCTGGGCGTCCGGCACGCGGCGGCGGGATTGATTCCATCCATCGAAACGGTAAAGGCGAATCCGGGCCCGGTCTTTGAACAATGGGTGGGCCTTGAGTTGTGGCACCGGCTGCAATATCTGGGGGAGGGCAAACTGTACCATCAACGCTCCCGCAATGGTGCGGAAGTGGACTTCATCATCGAACACGGCGGCCGGTTGACGCCCATTGAAGTCAAATGGACGGAACATCCCGGCCTGAACGACGCACGGCATTTGCTGGCCTTCCTGCGGGAAACGGAACCGGCGGGCCGGCAGGGCTATGTGATCTGCCGCTGCCCCCGCCCGTTGCAATTGCACGACCAGATCACCGCCCTGCCCTGGTTCTGCCTCTGACGGGCGCCCCGGATTGGCGGGATGATCTTCCCAAATCCCGGCGTCAACTTGCACATGGTATTCTGTGACAGGCTCTTACTGCCAGGACGGTGGGATAGGCGACACTGGAGCGCCCTCGTCCTCGGGGGCAGCAAGCTCCGCAGGCCCTGATACCTCCCCATTTATCAAGGGTGATCGTCGCTCGCACGTTGCTGCGCCCGAGGACGGGCGCACCCCGCTTTCGTCGTGCATCCCACCGGCTCCGCAGTAAACAGCCAGGTTCAGGGCCGGACTTGCGGCAGCGCGGTTGGATCGGCGCCGGCATAGACCGCCGCGCGGAATTCTTTGTGCAGGGGCACCTTGCCAAAGGGCTTGTATTGCGTGAACAACACCGCCGTCAGCCGGTTCTTCGGGTCCACCCAGAACAGGGTGTTGGCGGCGCCATCCCAGAAGAATTCCCCCACTTCGCCCGCCTTGCCGTTGGGCCCGGGGGGATCAATGCGCACGGCCAGATCAAAGCCGAAACCCATCTCGCCCTTGTCGCTAATCAGCCAGGAGCGGTCGCTGGTGGCCGGATCGAGCTGGCTGGTGGTCATCATGCGGACGGTGTCCGGACGGAGGATGCGCACCCCGTCGAGCTGGCCGCCATTGAGGAGCATCCGGGCAAATCGGGAGTAATCGTCCAAAGTGGAAGTAAGGCCGTAGCCGCCGGGAGTCAAGGGCCAGTGCGCGGTGTTGAACTGGAAGGCTTGCGCATCGGGCTGGCGCGTGAAAGTGCCGTTGGTGTTCCAGTCATAAATGGCGGCCAGTTGGCCGCGCTGGTCCGGGGGAACGAACAGACCGGTATGGGTCATGCCCAGCGGCTTCAGAACGTGTTCTTGCAGGTAGGCGTCAAAGGGTTGACCCGAGAGCCGCTGGACGAGCAAGGCCTGGACGTCGACCGCGAAGCTGTAACGCCATTTCTCTCCCGGTTGGAACTCCAGCGGCAGCGTGCCGAGCCGGCGGGCGAATTCGTCGAGGGTATTGGTGATGGCCAGCGGATCGGCGGCCATGGCCAGGGTCTTGATGGTTGGGTTTTCGCTGCTCGCGCCATAGGTGAGGCCGGCGGTGTGGCGGGTCAGATCGCGGATGGTCATGGGCCGGCGGGGAGCCACGAGGACGGGAGCCCCCGAGGCGTCCAAACCGTCAAAGACTCTTACGTTCGCCAGTTCGGGAATGTAATTGGCCACAGGATCGTCCAGGTGGAATTTGCCCTGTTCCCACAACTGCATCAGCGCGGTGCCGGTGAGAGGCTTGGACATGGAATAGATTTGCACGATCGTGTCGCGCGTCATGGGCCGGCGGGCTTCCCGGTCGGCATACCCAAAAGCGCCGAAATAAGCTTCCTTGCCGTTGATGGTGACCAAGGCCGACACCCCCACCAGCGAGCCGTTATCCACGAAACCCCGGAGGGTCCGCGAGATGCGGGCGGGATCGGTGTGGGCTGCGGATCGGCCGGCTCCGCCCGGGGAGGCGCAGCCGGCGAGCAGGGCGAAAGCCAGCAGCGGCACCAGACCGCGCAACACCGGGTGGTCCTGCCAATGAAATTTGCGATCCGCCACCATCGGCCGCCGCCGGTCCGATCCATAACCACGGACGCAGGCAGGAAAGGAACCGGAGATCTGTCTTGAAGTCATGATTCGGCAGCGTAGGCGAACCACCCCGGCACTGTAAAGCCCCCAAGGCGGTGGCATTGGACTGGGGGCGAGGGGCTTCGGGTTTCGAGTTTCGAGTTTTCGTTCCAAGTAACACAACCAGTCACTCGCGCTTTCCACGCGCCATCGCGCTTGAGTTACTGGACACTGCGCCGGGGTGCGGTCCGGCCTTGCGGGGCCGCTTCAAGGTGCGAACGGGTATGAGCGGTTTGATTGGCCTACTGCCAGGACGGTGGGATAGGCGACACTGGAGCGCCCTCGTCCTCAGGGGCAGCAAGCTCCGCAGGCCCTGATACCTCCCCATTTATCAAGGGTGACCGTCGCTCGCACGTTGCTGCGCCC
>Ga0182012_10000952_pt1 | contig 31841 bp, 28 predicted proteins | sample 612S2SmetaG_FD_120486 | JGI IMG/M metagenome (GOLD analysis project Ga0182012, IMG submission 120486) | Permafrost microbial communities from Stordalen Mire, Sweden - 612S2S metaG | ecosystem: Environmental > Terrestrial > Soil > Wetlands > Permafrost | place: Sweden: Stordalen | collected...
GCTCGATCGTCGGTCCAGGCATCGCCGGCGCCTTCCTGCATCTGCAATGGCCGGCGCGCAGCATCATCGCCCTGGCCGCTGTTCCGGCCGTGGCCGCCGCCGCCACAGCCTTTGCCATCTTCGTCCTGACCCGCCACACGGAGCGCCACCATGTCTGATCAGGCCCACACCACACTCGGCGATCTTCTGGGGGAACGCCGCGACGGCGTGCTGCGGTTCCGAGCCGTGCCGTATGCCGCCCCGCCGGTCGGCGCGTTGCGCTTTGCGCCGCCCGAACCGCCGCAGCCCTGGCACGGCGTGCGCGATGCCCGTCAGCACGGCCCGATCGCCCCGCAGCCGCCATCCCGCCTACGCGCGGCCATGGGCGATTTCGAGCGCACGCAGAACGAAGACTGCCTCACGCTGACCATTGCCACGCCCGCCGCCGACAATGCCTGCCGCCCGGTGCTGGTGTGGCTGCATGGCGGCGCCTGGCTGAGCGGCGCCGGTTCGCTCGACTGGTATGACGGCGGGATGCTCGCCCGATCCGGCGACGTTGTCGTCGTGGGCGTCAACTACCGCCTCGGCCCACTCGGTTTTCTTCACTATCCCCGGCTCGCCGACGGCATGATGGGCCTGCACGACATCGTCGCCGCGCTGCGCTTCGTCCACGCTCATATCGCAAGTTTCGGCGGCGATCCGGATTGCGTCACGCTGATGGGTCAGTCGGCCGGCGGCGGCGCGGTCTTCCGCCTGATCACGATGGATGCAACCGCCGGCCTGTTCCATCGCGCCATCGTGCAAAGTGGCGCAGCACGACGCGGCCTGTCATCCGCCGAGGCAACCAAAAGGGCGCGGCGCCTGATGCAGCTTCTCGACATCGCTCCGGATGCCGCCAATGCAGCCGAACAACTTCGCGCCGCGCCAGTCGAGCGCATCATTCCGCTGCAGATGACGATCGCCCGGGAAAACGCCAAATTTGCCGAACCCGACCCGGCGTTTCCCCCGGTGTTCGACGATTTCGACACCACCGAAGGGTTTGCCGGCCGCATCGCCCAGGAAGCGGCCCAGCGCGGCATCGATTTCCTCATCGGCACCACGCGCGAGGAGATGCATGCCTTCCTCGTCGCCGACCCGCAAATGGCCGAACCCGACCCAGCCGCCGTCACCGAACGTTTTTCAGCGCTGACCGGCACCCCGGATGCGATCGAGGCGTATCGCCGCCGCCGTCCAGGCGCCAGCCTGCGCGATCTGCTCGGCGATCTCGTCACCGATTACCGGTTCCTGTTCCCGGTTCTCAACGTCGCCGAACGTCTCGCCACGGCCGGACGAAACACGTTTCTTTACCAATTCGACTGGGCGGCGCCCGGCTCACCCTGGCAGGCCTGCCACTGCATCGAACTGCCCTTCGTCTTCGGCACCCGGACCGCCTGGGATGCGCCGATGCTCGCCGGCCTGACCGATGCCGAATATGCCGGTCTTTCGGACAGCATGATGGCGGCCTGGACCAGCTTCGCCCGAACCGGTGCGCCCACCATCGCCGGCCTGCCCTGGCCGCCCTACGAAGTTACCCGGCGCCAGACCATGCGGTTCGGATCGATCAGCGGCAGCGTCGGCGATCTCGCCGGGGCAGGGCGGCGCGCGCCCTGACCGAACGAGCGGACCGCGCAGAGGTTTAATTGTCGGTTAGAAGACCATAGGCTTCGGCTGGCGTTTTCGCTTTTGCCAGTCTCGTTACGCGGCCAGCATCGCGGAACCGGCGGGAAATCGCCGCCAGCGCCGTGACATGTGAAATCGCGGTTTCCGACGGGATCAGCAGCACGAACACAAGCTGCACCGGCTTGCCGTCGATCGAATCGAAATCGACCGGTTTGCCCGGCCGCGCAAACAGCCCCAGGTACTGGCTCAGGCCTTCAATCCGAGCATGCGGCAGCGCGAACCCCGATCCCAGGCCGGTCGAGCCAAGCTGTTCGCGGGCGAGCAGCGCCATCTCGATCGTCTCCGGCTGCAACGACGGCACCAGCCGGCCAAAAGCGCGGGCGATCTCGCCGACCAACTGCCGCTTGTCGCGCGCCCGTAGGTCCAACAGAACCCGGTCGGGCGTGAGAAAGTCGGAAATGTCCATCCTGACCGGGAACCCTATTCGTTGATCCGCAACCGGTAGCCGACGCCGGTTTCCGTCAGGATATGCACCGGCCGCTCCAGGTCGAGTTCGATCTTCTGGCGCAACGCGCGCACATAGATCCGCAGATACTGCACATCGGTATCGCTGCCCCACACCTCCCGCAGGATCATCTTGTGCGTCAGAACTTTGCCCGCATGCTGCACCAGCAGCCGCAGCACGGCATATTCCCGCGGCGAGAACTTTACCTCCTCACCGCGCACCGTCACCACCCGCCGCACCAAATCGACCGACAGGTCGCCACTGCGGAACACCGGCATCTCGCCTTCCCGCTGAAGCCGGTGCCGCTGCGCAGCCCGGATGCGCGCCAGCAGTTCATCGATACCGAACGGCTTGGTGACGAAGTCGTCCGCGCCGAGATCGAGCGCATCGACCTTAGCCGCCTCGTCGCTGCGGCTCGACAGCACGATGATCGGCACTGAGGAGCCGTCGGCGCGGATCCGGTTGATCACCTCGGTCCCGTCGATATCGGGTAGGCCGAGGTCCAGCACGATCAGGTCGGTCCCCTTGCGCCGGGCGATGTCGATCGCCGGCAGCCCTTCTTCGATCTCGCTGACCACGTAGCCTTGGCTGGACAGGCCAGCGCGCAGAAACCGCCTGATGGCCGGCTCGTCATCCACCACCAGAACCCGCAGCGGGCCAGCCCCGGAACTCATGGTGTGGTCTCCTCTTCGGGTAGCACGGCATGGACCGGAACGGGTAACGTGATAACGAACATCGCACCCTGCCGGTCAGCGCGGTTCAGGGCCGTGATCGTCCCGTCCATGGCTTCCACGAATCCGCGGCAAATCGCAAGGCCCAATCCGGTACCGGCACGCCGGCGATCACCGCCGCCCGCGCGATAGAATTTCTCGAATATCTTGTCGACATCCCCCGCCGGGATGCCCTCGCCCTCATCGATGATCCGCAGCATCACTGTGTCGTGGTCCTGGCTGGCGTCGATCGTGATCAGGCTGCCGATCGGCGCGTGCTTGGCGGCGTTGTCGAGCAGATTGAACAGCACCTGTTCGAACAGCACCACGTCCAGCGACAGCAGCGGCAGATTGGCCGGCAGATCGACCTCGATCCGGTGCGCCGCGAGGATTTTCGAGGCGCGTTGCAGCGCGGCGCCGATCACGTCGGACAGTTCGTTCAGCGCCGACCGCGGCTTCAGCGCGCCGGATTCCAGCCGCGTCATGTCCAGCAGGTTGCCGATGAAGCGGTTCAACCGGTCGGACTCCTCGATGATCGTGCCCAGCAGCGACTCCTTGGTCGGCGTGTCGAGGATTGCGTCCTGCGAGCGCAGACTGGTCGCTGACCCCAGGATAGAGGCCAGCGGGGTCCGCAAATCGTGCGAAATTGACGTCAACAGCGCCGACCGAAGCCGGTCGGTTTCCACCTGCAGCCTCGCCAGATGCAGATCGCGCGCGAGGTTGACGCGCTCGATTGCCAGCGCCGCCTGATCCGCCAGCGCATCCAGCAGCCGCTGCTGATCGGGCGTCAGCAGCGGCCCCGGTTCGTCGCGAATGATGCCCACCACGCCAAGCGGGCCGCGTCCGGTGCGCAGCGGCTGGAACAGCCACTTCCCGCCTGGCAGCGTGTCCGATCCGCGGCCGGCGATATGGTTCCTCTCCCACGACCACTTGGCGGCGGCGAGGTCCGCGTCGTCCAGCATATCCTCCGGCGGGAACCCGGCCCGCACCGCAATCGTCTCGTTTTCCGGCAGCAGCAGCACCACGCGCACCTTCAGCATCAGGGCGATCTGATGCGCCGTTGCCCACAGCAGATCGTCGAGCGTGATCGCCACCGACAGCTTGCGGCTGAACTGATACAGATCGTCGGTCTGCCGGGCGCGCAGCCGCGCCACCAGCGCCTGGCCGCGCACCCGAGCCGCGAGGTTGCTGGCGATCACTGCGACAACGGCGAAGAAGAACAGCGCGACGACGTTTTCCGGATCGGCGATGGTGAAGGTGTAGAGCGGCGGCAAGAAGAAGAAGTTGTAGGCCAGGATGGACGCCATGCAGGCCAGCAGCGACGGCCCCAGTCCGAACAGCACCGCGGCGATCAGGATCGCCGTCAGGAACACCAGCGCCACATTGGTGACGCCCAGCGTTTCGTGCAGCCCCATTGCGACCGGGATCGCGGCCAGCACCAGCAAAAGAGCGACGCCATACGGCCGCAGGTTGAGTGGCGGCTTCGCGTCGGCCGCGACCGGCGGCGGCGTCCGATCCGCCCGTTCCGCCGGCGCCTCGATTACATGGATATTGATCCCGCCCGCCCGGTTGATCAGCCGCTGGGTGATCGATCCTTGCACCCATTGCCGCCACTGCGCATGAGCCGATTTGCCGACGATCAGATGCGTGACGTTGTTGGCTCTGGCGTAATCGATGACCGAATCGGCGACGTCCTGGCCCGGGATCAGCACCGGTTCGGCACCCAGCCGCTGGGCCAGGCGCAGCGCTGCGACCACACTGTCCTGTTCGGCAGCGGACGCTCTGGTCGCGCCCGAGGTCTCGACATGGATCGCGGTCCACGGTGCCCGCAGTTGATCCGCCAGCCGCTTGGCGTGGCGCACCGTAGCCGTCGCCTTCGGCCCGCCCTGGATGCACACCAGCACCCGCTCACCGGCCGGCCAAGGGCCCTCGATGGCATGGCTGCGCATGTAGTCAACCATCTGGTTGTCCACCCGCTGCGCCGTCCGCCGCAACGCCAGTTCGCGCAACGCCGTCAGGTTGCCCGGCGCGAAATAATGCCGCACCGCACGCTCCGCCTGCGCCGGGACATAGACCTTGCCCTCCTTCAGCCGCTGGATCAGGTCTTCCGGCGTAAGGTCGATCAGTTCGATGTCGTCGGCGCGCTCGATCACCGAATCCGGCACAGTCTCGCGCACCCGGATGCGGGTGATCTGGGCCACCACGTCGTTCAGGCTCTCGACATGCTGGATGTTCAGGGTCGTGTAGACGTCGATGCCGGCCGCCAGCAGTTCCTCGACATCCAGGTAGCGTTTGGGGTGACGGCTGCCCGGAACGTTGCTGTGCGCCAGTTCATCGACCAGCACCAGGCGCGGGCAGCGCGCCAGGATCGCGTCCAGGTCCATCTCGGTCAGGGTCTTCCCGCGATAGTCGATGCTGCGGCGCGGGACGGTTTCCAGCCCGCCGATCAGCGCCTCGGTTTCCGCCCGTCCGTGGGTTTCCACCACCCCGATGACGACATCGACACTCTCGCGCTGCCGCGTCTGGGCCGCCGAGAGCATCTCGTACGTTTTGCCGACGCCCGGAGCTGCACCGAGGAAGATCTTCAGCCGGCCGCGCTGCGACTTCGCCGCCTCTTTCAGGAGCGCGTCAGGCGACGGCCGTCGGCCGGTATGCGCATTTTCGCCCATCTGCTGTCCATCCAGGCCGCATCGTCGTCACCCGCTCAGAAAAGCGCGTCGAGGGCCAGGTTGAGTTCTACCACATTCACATGCGGTTCGCCGATTAGTCCGACAAGGCGCCCCGTCGTGTGATCCAGCACCAGTTGCCGGACCTTCGCCTCCGGCAGGTTGCGGGCCCTGGCGACCCGGGGTACCTGGAACAAGGCAGCGGCCGGGGAGATATCGGGGTCCAGCCCGCTGGCGGACGTCGTCACCAAGTCGATCGGAACCGGCGTGCCGGGGTTTTCGGCGGCAAGCGCCTTGCTGTCCTCGGTCACCCGGTCCACCAGCGCCTTCGAGGTCGGGCCGAGGTTCGACCCGGACGAATTCGCCGCGTTGTACGGCGCCGGGATCGTCTTGGTCGCGTCATTCGGATCGGTGTCGGTGGTCGCCGACGGGCGGCCGTGGAAGTATTTTGCCGCGGTGAAGTTCTGCCCGATCAGCGCGGACCCGATGACCTTGCCGTTTCGCTCGATCAGGCTGCCATTGGCCTGGTGCGGGAAAATCGCCTGGGCAATCCCGGTCATCGCCAGCGGGTAGGCCAGGCCGGTTAGTATCGTCATGCAGACGATCATCACGATAGCCGGACGGATTTGGTTCAGCATGGTGGTGTGTCCTGGAAGAAAGCATTGATAACCACAGATGTACACAGATGAACACAGATAGAAACGATTGAGATATTCGTGTTCTGCTGTTTCGCTTCTTGATCTGGCGCCGGGGCGCCTGAAGTCCTGGTTTTGTCCGTGTTCATCTGTGTGCATCTGTGGTTAAAATTCTTGTTTGATTTCGTCTGTACTTAAGCCAGCCCGATCGCCGTGACCGCCATGTCGATCAGCTTGATGCCGATGAACGGCGCCGCGATGCCACCCAGCCCATAGATCAGCAGGTTACGGCGCAGCAGCGCCGCGGCGCCGATCGGCCGGTACGGGATCCCCTTCAGCGCCAGCGGGATCAGCGCCACGATAATCAGCGCGTTGAAGATGATCGCCGACAGGATGGCACTCTGCGGGTTGCCCAGGTGCATGATGTTCAGCGCCTGCAACTGCGGATAGAAGGCGATGAACATCGCCGGGATCATGGCGAAGTATTTTGCCACGTCGTTGGCGATCGAGAACGTGGTCAGCGCCCCGCGGGTCATCAGCAACTGCTTGCCGATCTCCACGATCTCGATCAGCTTCGTCGGGTCGCTGTCCAGGTCCACCATGTTCCCGGCCTCGCGCGCCGCCATGGTCCCGGTGTTCATCGCCACGCCCACGTCGGCCTGCGCCAGGGCAGGGGCGTCATTGGTCCCATCCCCGCACATCGCCACCAGCTTGCCCTGGGCCTGTTCATCGCGGATCAGCTTCAGCTTGGCCTCCGGCGTCGCCTGCGCCAGGAAATCGTCCACCCCCGCCTCGGCGGCGATCGCCGCGGCAGTCAGGGGATTATCGCCGGTGATCATCACCGTGCGGATGCCCATCCGCCGCAGTTCCAAAAACCGCTCGCGGATGCCGCCTTTGACGATGTCCTTCAGATAGATCACGCCCAGCAGCCTGCCGTCCCTGGCGACCGCCAGCGGCGTCCCGCCGGCCTTGGCGACCTCCTCGGCCCGCGCGGTCAGCTCCTTCACTGCCGCGTCGTTGCGCACCGCCAGCGTGACACCGCCCTGACCCGCCCCGCCGCGTGACCCACTCACCCAGGCCAGCACTGCGTCCACCGCCCCTTTGCGGATCGAGGATCCGTCGAAGTCGACGCCGGACAGGCGGGTTTGCGCGGTGAAGGGGACGAAATGCGCGTCCATCGGTGCCATGTCGCGGCCGCGTATGTCGTACTTCTCCTTCGCCAGCACGACGATCGAGCGGCCTTCCGGCGTCTCGTCCGGCAACGACGATAGTTGCGCGGCATCGGCGAGTTCGCGGGCGGTGACGCCGGTCAGCGGAAAGAACTCGGTCGCCTGGCGATTGCCGAGGGTGATGGTGCCGGTCTTGTCCAGCAGCAGGGTATCGACGTCGCCGGCCGCCTCCACCGCGCGCCCGGACATCGCCAGCACGTTGAAGCGGACCAGACGGTCCATGCCGGCAATGCCGATCGCCGACAGCAGCGCGCCGATCGTGGTCGGGATCAGCGCGATGAACAGCGCCACCAGGATTACCACCGAGATCGACCCGCCCGCGTAGGTCGCGAAACTGGGGATCGTCGCCACGGCAAAGACGAAAATGATCGTCAGCCCCGCCAGCAGAATATTCAGCGCGATCTCGTTCGGCGTTTTCTGCCGTTCGGCGCCTTCCACCAGCGCGATCATCCGGTCCAGGAACGTCGATCCCTGGGCCGCGGTGATCCGCACCTTGATCCAGTCCGACAGCACGCGCGTGCCGCCCGTGACCGCCGATCTGTCACCGCCGCTCTCGCGAATCACCGGCGCGGACTCCCCGGTGATCGCCGACTCATCGATCGAGGCGATCCCTTCAATGACTTCGCCGTCACTGGGGATCAGTTCGCCCGCGGCGACCAGGACGATATCGTTCTGTCGCAGTTCCGGCGCCGGCACGGTTTCCGTCCCCGTCTGGGTTACGCGGTTCGCCATGGTGTCGGTCCGCGCCCGCCGCAGCGACGCCGCCTGTGCCTTGCCGCGCCCCTCCGCCACCGCTTCGGCGAAATTGGCGAACAGCACGGTGATCCAAAGCCAAAGAATGATCTGGAAGGTGAACCCGATATGCGCCCCCCCGGTCAGCAGGTCGCGCAGGAAGATGACCGTGGTCAGCGTCGCCACGACCTCCACCACGAACATCACCGGGTTCTTGATCATCAGCCGCGGGTTCAGCTTCTGGAACGCCTGGCCAATGGCCGGCACCAGGATCGTCGGGTCCAGCAGGCTGGATTTTCCACCGCGCGCGTTGGTTCTGGCATTCATGGAAACGACCTCAGTAAGTGGTGCCCGACAGCATCGATAGGTGCTCGACGACCGGTCCGAGTGCGAGAGAGGGGAGGAAAGTCAGCCCGCCGGTGATCAGGATCACGCCAATCACCAGGCCGACGAAAAGACCACCGTCGGTCGGGAACGTGCCGGCGGAGGTCGGCACGATCTTCTTCGCCGCCAGCGACCCGGCAATCGCCAGCATCGGGATGATCATCAAGAACCGCCCGATGAACATCGCCAGCCCCAGCGTCGAGTTCCAGAACGGCGTGTTCGCCGACAGCCCCGCAAACGCGCTGCCATTGTTGCCGGTGGCCGAGACGTAGGCATACAGCGCCTCGGAGAAGCCATGCGGCCCGGCATTCGACAGCGCCGTCAGCCCCGGTTGAATAACGACCGCCACCGCGGTAAAACCAAGCATGGACAATGGAAGGATAAGGATGCCAAGCATGGCCATCTTGACTTCTTTTGCCTCCAGCTTCTTGCCGAGATACTCCGGCGTCCGCCCGACCATCAGCCCGGCCACGAACATCGCCACGATGACGAACAGCAGCATCCCGTACAGCCCGGACCCGACGCCGCCGAAGATGATCTCGCCCAGCATGATGTTGACCATCGGCACCATGCCGGCCAGCGGCGTGAGGCTGTCATGCATGTTGTTGACCGCGCCGCACGACGCATCGGTGGTGATCGTGGTGAACAGCGCCGAGTTGGCGATGCCGAAACGAACTTCCTTGCCTTCCATGTTGCCGCCGGCCTGCAGGGCGGAGGCAGTCTGATCGATCGGCAGATGCGCAAACAGCGGGTTGCCGGCGGCCTCCGACCAGTAGCAGGTCACCACGCCGGCCAGGAACAGCACGCCCATCACCGCGAAGATCGCCCAGCCCTGCCGCTGATCCCCGACCATCCGGCCGAACACATTCGTCAGCGCCGCGCCGATCGAGAATATCAGCAGGATCTGGATCAGGTTGGTGATTGCCGTCGGGTTTTCAAACGGGTGCGCCGAGTTGGCATTGAAGAAGCCGCCGCCATTGGTGCCGAGCATCTTGATCACCTCCTGCGAAGCCACCGGCCCCTGCGCGATCAACTGCTTGCCGCCTTCCAGCGTCGTGACATCGGTATAGGCAGCCAGGTTCTGCGGCACGCCCTGCCAGACCATCACCAGGCCAACAATGATGCAGATCGGCAGCAGCACATACAGCGTGCAGCGGGTCATATCGACCCAGAAATTACCGACACTTTTCGCCGACCGGCGCGAAAAACCACGGATCAGCGCCAGCGCCAGTGCAATCCCGGTTGCCGCACTGGCAAAGTTATGCACCGTCAGACCCGCCATTTCCACCAGATAGCTCATGGTGGTTTCCGGCACATAGGACTGCCAGTTCGTGTTGGTGACGAAACTGACCGAGGTGTTGAACGCCAGGTCCGGCGACACCGCGTCCAGATTCTGTGGGTTGAACGGCAGCACCGCCTGCAGCCGCTGCAGCGCATACAGCACGACGAAGCCCACGAAGGTGAACGCCAGCATGGCGATCGCATACGTTACCCAGTGCTGTTCCTGCGCCTCATCGACGCCGGCAAGACGATAAAGACCTCGCTCCAGGGGCCTTAGCACGAGGGAAAACGGGGTTCGCTCGCCCGCAAAGACCCTCGTCATATAGTTCCCCAGCGGGTTGGTGAGGAGCATGAGCAGGACGCAATACAGCGCGACCTGCAGCCAGCCGTTCAATGTCATTGCTGTTGTTTTCCGCGCAGGGAGTTGGGGCGCATCGGGCCGCCGCCTAGAAGCGTTCGGGCTTGATCAGCGCGACGACAAGGTAGGCGAGAAGAAAGACGGTCACGAGGCCGCCCAGGATGTAGTCCAGCGTCATCGGCGTGGTCCTACAGGTGATCGCAGGCAAATGCGTAGAGGACGCAGACATACAAGAACGCCGCGCCGGTGGCGAGAAATATCAGATCAAGCATGGTCAACGCTCCCTTCGTCCGCTGCACTTGCAGCCGGACCGGACGGATGTTCAGCGCGACAACAGATAAGACTGCATAACTATATAAGCGATGGGGTGGGTTCGGCCTGTACGTAGTATTTCCATATAAATCATCGGCCGGATTGGACTTTCAGGCGGTCATCGAAGGCCGCCGGTCCTTCCACGGCTTCGCTTGCTCAAGCTGCGCAGCCAGCCGGAACAGCGCCGCCTCGTCGCCGAACGGCGCCACGAACTGCACACCGATCGGCAGACCTGACGCGGTCCAGTGTAACGGTACGCTCATCGCCGGATTGCCCGCGGCATTGAACAGCGAGGTGAAGCCGATCCCCCGATTGATAGCGGTCACATATGCTTCGTCGTCCGGGTTCGACGGCGACACCACGCCAAGCCTGGGGGGCGGCGCGCACATCGTCGGGGTCAGCAGGATGTCGTAGTCGAGGAAAAACTGGCCAACAACGCGGCCAACGCTGTGAATCCGCGTGATCGCATTCGCGTAGTCAGCCGCCGAATACTGTCGCGCCAGGTCAGCGACCGACCAGGTCATCGGCTCGACGTCATCCGCGGTCAGCGTCCGGCCGAGCGCGGCGGCGCGGTTCGCGAGCAAGGCTCTGATATTGGCGGCGACGATGATCCGCTGCGCCTCCCTTACGGGCGCATGATCCAGCACCGGTCCGGCCAGCGTGACGTTATGGCCCAGCGACTCGCACAGCTTCGCCGCATCCTCGGCGGCCAAGCGGCATTCCGGATCGACCGGTTCGCCATTAAACGCGCTGGTGGTTAGGGCGATGCGCAAGAGTTTTGGCGGACGGGTGAGTTCGTCGAGGAACGGTCCGGCGGGCCGCGGCGCCCAGTACGGATCGCCGACATCCGGCCCTGACGTGGCATCGAGCAGCGCCGCGCTGTCGCGCACGCTGATGCTGACGCAATGACCCACCGACTGACCGCCCCAGCCTTCCCCCACATCCGGTCCGCTGGGGTTGCGCGCGCGGGTCGGCTTCAGTCCGAACAGGCCGCAGGCGGAGGCCGGGATGCGGATCGAGCCGCCGCCATCGGTGGCATGCGCCACCGGCAAAATCCGAGCGGCTACGGAAGCCGCGGCGCCGCCCGACGACCCGCCGGCGCTGTAGTCCAGGTTCCACGGGTTGCGGCACGGCCCGAACATCGCCGGTTCGGTGGAGGTCGCCAGGCCAAGCTCCGGCGACGCCGAGCGGCCGAAAATGGTCAGGCCGGCGGCCAGATAGCGGGTAACGATGGTAGCGTCATGGTCGGCGACGGCGTCGGCGAACAGTTTGCTCGACCCGGACGACACCGTTCCCGTCAGCATCGCGCCGAGGTCTTTCAGCAGGAAGGGAACGCCAGCGAACGGGCCGGTCGCAGTTTGGGTGGCATCGCGCGCACGATCGTATAGTTTCAGGGTGATGGCGTTGATCACCGGGTTGTATTTTTCGGCGCGCGTGATGGCCTCGTCCAGCACCTCGAGCGGCGTCACCTCCCGCTTGGCGATCAGCGCTGCGAGGCCGATCGCGTCGTAGCTTTCATAGTCGGGGATGGTGGACATCGGCGTTTCCTTCGGTCGGAATGCGGTGGCACGGCGACAGGGTAACATCAACGGTTCGTGTATGCATCATGCCGGGGCAGGCGCTGGATTCTATGCCGCGGTATCAACTAACCCACGCAACAGAACCATTCGTCCCACCGGTGATCCTCGTTCTTCCTCTCTGTCGGGAAACATTCGTTCGTCTCCACCAGCCCACGAGCACCCGTTTCGCTTCGCACCAGGACGAACCGTCGTTGACGCCCGCCCATCCGCGGCGATCAGAAATGAATCGCCCGCCCGTAAGCGTCCAGCACCGCCTCGTGCATCGTCTCGCTGACCGTTGGATGCGGGAACACCGTGTGGATGAGTTCCGCCTCGGTCGACTCCAGCGTGCGCGCGATGGTGTAGCCCTGGATCATCTCCGTCACCTCGGCCCCGATCATATGCGCGCCCAGCAATTCGCCCGTCTTGGCGTCGAACACCGTCTTGACCATCCCCTCCGGCTCACCCATTGCAATCGCCTTGCCGTTGCCGATGAACGGAAACCGCCCGACCTTCACCTCGTGCCCCAGTTCCTTCGCCTTCGCCTCCGTTAGGCCCACCGAGGCCACCTGCGGCCGGCAATACGTGCAGCCCGGAATGTTCAGCACGTCCAGCGGATGCACGCTGTTCAGACCGGCGATCTTCTCGACGCAGATCACGCCCTCATGGCTCGCCTTGTGCGCCAGCCAGGGCGGCCCGGCCAGGTCGCCGATTGCATACAGTCCCGGTTCCCCGGTGCGGCAATATTCGTCAATCACCACGTGCGTGCGATCGACCTTCACGCCGGTCCCTTCCAGGCCGATCCCTTCCGTATTTCCGACGATCCCGACTGCCGAGATCACCCGATCGACCGTAATGTCCTGCGACTTGCCGCCGGAGTCAACCGTTACAGTAACATTATCGGATCCCTTTTTCACCCCCTTGACCGAGGCGTTCACAAGAATCTTCATCCCCTGCTTCTCGAACGCCTTCTGTGCGAACGCGGAAATCTCCTCGTCCTCGACCGGCAGGACGCGCGGCAGCACTTCCACCACCGTCACCTGCGCGCCCATGTTCAGGTAGAAGCTGGCAAACTCGATCCCGATCGCCCCCGAACCGATCACCAGCAGCGATTTCGGAAACAACGGCGGCACCATCGCGTCTTTGTAAGACCAGATCAGCTTGCCGTCCGCCTCCATCCCCGGAAGCTGCCGCGCCCGAGCGCCCGTCGCCAGGATGATGTGCGGCGCCTTCAACGTCGCCAAGTCCTTGCCGTCCTTGCTCACCGCAACGATCTGCTTCCCTGCCAGCTTGCCAGCCCCGTCAAATACGGCAACTTTGTTCTTGCGCAGCAGATGCGCCACACCCGAGGAAAGCTGTTTCGCCACCCCCCGCGACCGCTTCACCACCTTGTCGATGTTGAAATGAGATTCCACCGCATCGAACCCGAAATCTGGCAGATGATGCAAAAGATGGTTGATCTCGCTCGTCCGCAGCAGCGCCTTGGTTGGGATGCAGCCCCAGTTCAGGCAAATACCCCCCAAATGTTCACGCTCCACCACAGCCGTCTTCATGCCCAACTGAGCCGCTCGGATGGCCGCCACATATCCGCCGGGGCCACCGCCCAGAACGATCAGATCGAATGTCTGCTCAGCCATCAGATTGTCCTTCCGCCAGCGCGACGAGCGCATCGCCGCGCAGTAACAATGTGTGCCAGTACTGGATCGGTTCCGCGCCTATACGATGGTAGAAATCGATCGCCGGTTTGTTCCAGTTCAACACCCGCCACTCGATCCGGCCGCAGTTTTCCGCCGCCGCCCGCCGCGCCAGATCCCGCATCAGCGCCAGCCCGATACCGCGCCCGCGAAACGCCGGTTCGACGAACAAATCCTCCAGGAAAATGTTGGTCCGCAACTTGAACGTATTAAACGTGTAGTAGAACAGCGACAAGCCGACCGCCGCACCGCCGGCCTCCGCCAGAACGGCATGGATGCGGGGCACCGTCCCGAAAAGCGTCTCCTTCAGCTCGAACTCTGTCGCCGTCACCTCATGCAGAAGCCGCTCGTATTCCGCCAGCCCCCGCACCAGCCGCAGCACCGTCGCCACATCATCCGGGCCGGCAGGGCGGAGCGCGAAGGCCTGGGTCACGGCCATGACCTGGGTGCGCCGGACCCACCAAATGTGTCACGGCCGGGTCGGCTGGCTCCATCAAAAGTGTCGTGACCAGACCCAGTCCCAACCGGAATGATCTCTCCCTCAGCTTGATGTAAAGCTGTTCCAAGCCGCAACGCCGGCGGAAGGACCAACCAAGACCCCCGATCCATCCATAAACTTATCATGAGAACTTGGCCTTTATCATAGCGTCAGTGCAATCCAGTGCAACGGCGCGACACAGTCGCTTAATGTTTTCTACCCATTCCGACTCTCTAATGATCTCGCTGTCGCGGTAGTCTTCAGCATAGGCGTGTTTTTCATCAAATTGATTTGGCTTATATTTTGCAATCAGTTTTGCCAAAAGGCCCTTTTCAATGTACTTGGCCCGCCACCAAGCTTCGCCGTACCATAAATGGGGATCGTCTCCCACTCCGGCCAAAATGGCGCCATCGAGTCTCACATGAAAAAAAGTCGTGCCCGAAAGATCAATATCAGAAAAATCGATATTTGAGAAATCGCATGACTGAAAATATATGTAATTCATGGGAATTTTTTTACCGGACACATTTGCGTCGCCCTGGCCGGGCCTGTTCGATCCAAACAGCTTTTCCTTGATCAAAGCATGGTCGAATTTATGAAGTATGCTGGCGATCGGTTCACAAACTATCGCCGACAGGTTGATTATCTGATACCATTCAGGGGGAATGCGATCGGGATGGTCGTATGGATAAATCAACACGCTCTGATCAGACAAGTCCTTGTCCAGTCTCAATAGGCGCGGCAAACTTGTCAGGTCCGTGTCCACAAAGACAGCGCTGAAAAGGTCCGTAAATGTGTGTTCCTCGTGGATTTTCGGTAGCTCATCAAGCGTCACGTCGATTGCAAGCGGCCGATAGCGCGATGACGGACTCAGAAATGGCTTCAGGAACGTCACCAAATGGGTTTTTCCGATATCTTTCGCCGGGGTGGCGTCGAGCCCCTTCACCGTCTCACGCCAGAGCGCGTCTTCATCGGATTGCGATTTCGCACTAATTTGATGGAGTCCAATCCAGATAGCACCAACGACGGTGAGGCCCGTCATCAGTGGTCCGAGGATCGCCGCCGCCACCTTAAAAATTTCCAGACGATAAACCTTTCTGGCCTGCCCGAGTTCGAGATCGAGCTTGGCGATTTCCTTGGTCGTTTTTACGGCAACCAATTCTTTGGTCGTCTTTACTGCAGCCCATTGTTTGAAGGTCATCAGCCGCTCCCTTCAGGCGCGCTGTAGCGGCGACGTGCCGACCACCTCCTCATGGTGTTCTCGCGTTTTGGTCCGCGCCATTTCGCGGATGTGGCCGCTGCCGATCCACAGTACTCCCCCCCCTACAGCATCAGGCTCAGCGGATCCTCGACCACCTGCTTGAACGTCCGCATCCAGGTCGCACCCAGGGCGCCGTCCGCCACCCGATGATCCACCGCCAGTGTGCAGGTCATCACCGTCGCCACCGCCAGTTCACCCGCCGCATTCACCACCGGCCGCTTCTTCCCCGCCGCGACCGCCAGGATTGCCGCCTGCGGCGGATTGATGATCGCGGTGAACGCCGACACCCCGAACATCCCCATGTTGGAGATCGAGAATCCGCCGCCCTGGAACTCCTCCGGCTTCAGCTTGCCGGCGCGGGCACGCCCGGCGAGGTCCTTCATCTCGCGGCTGATCGCCGCCAGCCCCTTAGCGTCGGCTTTCCGGATGATCGGCGTGATCAGACCGTCGGGGATCGACACCGCAACGCTGATATCGACGTCCTCGTAAACCGCCATCCCGTCGTCGGTCCAGCTTGCGTTCATCGCCGGCACTTTGCGCAGTGTCGCCGCCGCGGCCTTGATCACCATGTCGTTGATCGTCACCAGATACGACCCCGGCGCATCCTTCGGCGGCGACTTCGCGTTCAACTGTGCCAGCAGCCCGATCATCGCGTCGATCTCGATATCCATCGACACGTAGAAATGTGGGATCGTGACCGTCGCCTCGCTCAGCCGCCGCGCAATCACCTTCCGCATTGTGGAATGAGGCACCAGCTTGTGCGGCGCGGTGATCGCCGGGGCCGGGGCCTTTGCCACGGGCGCCGCGGCTGGAGCAGGCGTGACCACAGGGGCGGGGGCCGCAGCAGACGCAGGTGCTGGGCCGCCTTTCTGCGCCGCCTCGATATCCGCCCGCACGATTCGCCCGTTCGGACCGCTGCCCTTCAGCGCCGACAGATCGATCCCCGCCTGCTGCGCCATCCGCCGAGCGAGCGGCGACGCAAACACCCGCTCGCCGTCGCCGGCATGCCCATTCGGTAACGGCGGCGCTTTCGCTGCCGCAGCGGGAGCCGGAGCCGCGGCCGGAACCGCGGCGGCCATCGGTGCAGCAGCCGGAGCCGCCGCCGCCGCCCCACCCGGCACTGCCTCGCCCTCATTCACAAGCACGGCGATCGGCGCGTTCACCGCGACATTCGCTGTGCCGTCCTGCACCAGAATCCGCCCCAGCACGCCCTCATCGACTGCCTCGACCTCCATGGTCGCCTTGTCGGTCTCGATCTCGGCGATCACGTCGCCCGCCTTGATCGTCTCGCCTTCCTTCTTCAGCCACCGCGCCAGAGTGCCCTCAGTCATCGTCGGCGAGAGCGCCGGCATCAGAATGTTGGTCGCCATGATCGAACCCCCCGCTCAGACGATCTTCTTCACCGCGTCCACCACCCATTGGGGCTGCGGCAACGCCAGTTTCTCCAAATTCGCCGCATACGGCAGCGGCACGTCCACGCCGGCCACCCGCACCGGCGGCGCATCCAGCCAGTCGAACGCATGCTCGATGATCTGCATCGCGATCTCCGCCCCGATCCCGGCGAACGGCCAGCCTTCCTCCACGGTAACCAGCCGGTTGGTCTTCTTCACGCTCTCGACGATCGTCGCCGTATCCAGCGGACGCAGCGAGCGCAGATTGATTACCTCGGCCTCGATCCCCTGTTCCGCCAGCGCGTCCGCCGCCTTCATCGCCACGCCGACCATGACGCTGAACGCCACGATTGTGACATGCGAGCCGGTTCGCTCCACCTTGGCCTGGCCGATCGGCAGGATGAAATCCTCATCCACCGGGCAGTCGAACGTCTGCCCATAGAGGATCTCGTTCTCCAGCACGATCACCGGGTTAGGATCACGGATCGCCGCCCGCAGCAGCCCCTTCGCGTCGGCCGACGACCACGGCGACACCACTTTCAGCCCCGGCACATGCGCGTACCAACTCGCGTAGCATTGCGAGTGCTGTGCCGCGACCCGCGACGCCGCGCCGTTCGGTCCGCGGAACACGATCGGGCACCCCATCTGCCCGCCCGACATGTACAGCGTCTTGGCGGCACTGTTGATAATCTGGTCCATCGCCTGCATGGCGAAGTTGAACGTCATGAACTCGACGATCGGGCGCAACCCGTTCAGCGCCGCGCCCACCGCCATCCCGGCGAACCCATGTTCGGTGATCGGCGTGTCGATTACCCGTTTTGCCCCGAACTCGTCCAACAGGCCCTGGCTGATCTTGTAAGCGCCCTGATACTGCGCGACCTCCTCGCCGATCAAAAACACATCGGCGTCGCGCCGCATCTCCAGCGCCATCGCATCCCGCAGCGCCTCGCGCACCGTGGTCGGCTTGGTCGGACCCCAGTCCTTTTCCGGGCTCGCCACCGCCGCCGCCGGTCTGGAAGCCGGGGCCGCGGCTACAATCGGCGCCGGCGCCTCCGCTTTTGCAGCAGGCGAAGGCGCAGGCGCCGCAGAAACATCCTCCCCGTTCGAACTCAGCACCGCGATCGGCGTGTTCACCGCCACGCCCTCGGTGCCTTCATCCACCAGGATGCGGGCCAGCTTGCCCTCATCCACCGCCTCCACCTCCATCGTCGCCTTGTCGGTTTCGATCTCGGCGATCACATCGCCGGCGCGCACCTCATCGCCGACGCCCTTGAGCCAGCGCGCCAACTTGCCCTCGGTCATCGTCGGCGACAGCGCCGGCATCAGAATCTGAGTCGCCATCGCTCAACCCTCCAGCAGAACGTCGGTGTAAAGCTCGGACAACGCCGGCTCCGGACTGCTCTGCGCGAAATCCGCCGCATCCTGCACGATGCCCTTGATTTCGTCGTCGATCGCTTTGATCATCTTCTCCTCGACATCCAGCTCCTCCAGCCGATGCCGCGCGTTCTCGATACAGTCATGCTGCGTCCGCATCATCTGCACCTCCTCGCGCGTCCGATACTTCGCCGGATCGGACATCGAGTGTCCGCGGTACCGGTAGGTCTTGACTTCCAGCAAATACGGACCTTTTCCAGCGCGGCACGCCGCCACCGCCGCATCCGCCGCTTGCTTCACCGCCAGCACGTCCATCCCATCGATCTGGGCGCCGGGAATCCCCCACGGCGCGCCGTTCTTCGACAGATCATGGCTGGCCGAGGCCCGCTCGACCGACGTTCCCATTCCGTACTTGTTGTTCTCGATCACATACACCACCGGCAACTTCATCAGCGCCGCGAGGTTGAAACTCTCGAACACCTGGCCCTGGTTCGACGCACCTTCACCGAAATAGGTGATCGAGACCCGGTCATTGCCGCGATACTGGTTGCTGAATGCCAGCCCGGTGCCCAGGCTGACCTGCGCGCCGACGATCCCGTGCCCGCCAAAGAAGTTCTTCTCCTTGCTGAACATATGCATCGAGCCGCCTTTGCCGTGCGAATACCCGCCCGACCGCCCGGTGAGTTCCGCCATCACGCCGCGCGCTTCCATCCCGGTCGCCAGCATGTGTCCGTGATCGCGATAGGAGGTGATGACTTCGTCGCCGTCGGTCAGCGCCAGTTGCATCCCGACCACGACCGCTTCCTGCCCGATATACAGATGGCAGAACCCGCCGATCAGCCCCATGCCGTAGAGCTGGCCGGCCTTTTCCTCGAACCGCCGGATCAGCAACATGCTGCGATACGCTTTCAGTAGCGTATCCCGGTCGCCCGATTTGTCTCCGGCGGTCTTTTCCTTGGTCTTGCTGCGTTTCCGCGCCTCGGCCGCTTGCGCCATATCGACGTCTCCCGCTTCGGTTGCCAACTCCCGTTGGCCGGTCAGTAGCGTCATATCGGTAGGCTCGACAAGCGTGCCAAGCCGGAAAACCTATGTGCTGCAACGCAATAGTGATATTTAACCGAAATCTGGTTAACTGCTTGTGGCGCCGGTATAGAACGCCCTCGGCGCGCCGCCGCCGTTTCGCTGGGCCAGGCACGAACGCAACATTATTTCGCTCGCGGTGGCTTTTTCGCAGAGACGTTGCCCGTTTTCCGCAGGTCGAAGAAATTGGCGAAAGTCACGCCCGAGGCGAGGACCTGCTGCTGAAGAAATAACTCAGGCCGGCACGCAGGCCCGACCCCCAAAAGCCCGTCCCACTTTGACGGCCTCACGCCCAAAGCGCGGCCAACTCAGCGTGGTTCGTCACCCAGCAATGCCCCGCCTGCTTGACCACCGCCAGCGAATCCAGCAACGCCAGCGCCCCGTAAGGCCGTCCGAAAACATGCGCATGCACCGTGATATCCAAGCATCCATGCGGACTCCCCAACCGCGGCCACCCCTCCACGATCCGGGTCAGCGTCCGGGTAAACGCCTCCGGCTCATTGCCGTACCGCACGTAAAGCGGCATGTCGTTCACCTCCATCGTGAACGGCACTCCGATCAACGACCCAGCGGCCGTCTTGATCCGATACGGCAGGTCGGAATCGAACATCTCCGCATGAAACCGAAACCCCTGCGCGGCCAGCAACGTGGAGGTCACCGCGCTCGGCGTGCACCGCGGACTGAGCCAGCCGAGCGGCGCCGACCCCGCTGTATCGGTCAGCACCGCAACACAGCGCGCGATATCCGCTGCCTCCTGCTCCGGCGTCAGATACGCGGGCAGAGTTCCCTGGCTCCAGCCATGCGCCGCCACCCTGTGCCCGCGCGTGGCGATCGCCCGCGGCAATGCCGGAAACAGCGAAGCCACCACGCCGGAGGTGTAGAACACTGCCGTCACGCCCTGCTGGTCCAGCAGGTCCAGCAGCCGCCACGCGCCCACCTTCGCCCCGTAATCCGCCCAGGAACGGCCCTGCAGATCCACGGTTCCCGCCCGCAGCAGATTGCCCATCGGCCCCATGCCCGGAGCATCCGGCGCCGCCCAGCCCTCCAGCATTACACTGACGGAAACCGCCAGCGGCCGGCCCGCTGGCCATCCCGGCGGCACACCAACATCGTCCATGCAACCCCCGACGCCTGCGCCCGCAGATAGCGGATCACCAACCCAGCTTGGCGTCAGGTCATGGAACCTGTCCAGGTTGGCATCCCCGCTCAGGCGGTCATGCTGCGACAACCGGCGCGCGCTCCATCCCGAACCGTGTTGGTCGGGGCGCCTGCCCACCCAGGCCCAGCCGCCGCCCGGTCACGCCGGCTTTGCCAGCACATAGAGCCCGACATCGATCGTGCCGGCCCGGAACCCGCCTTCGCAATACGCCAGATAATAGTCCCACATGCGACGAAACCGAGCGTCGAACCCCAGGCGTTCGATCTCCGGCCAGGCGGCGTGGAAACGCTCGCGCCATTCCGCCAGCGTGCGGGCATAGCTGGCACCGAACGTTTCCATCGACCGCAGCTTCATCCCGGCCTTTTCCGTCTGCCGACGAATTTCGGAGATCGTCGGCAGCATCCCGCCAGGAAAGATATACTGTTGAATGAAATCGGTGCAGCGCCGGTATTCCGCAAATTTCTCTTCCGCAATGGTAATCGCCTGCACCACTGCCAGCCCGCCCGGTTTCAACCTCTCCCGCAACGTTCCGAAATAGCTCGGCCAGTACGCCTCGCCCACCGCCTCCATCATTTCAACTGAAACGATCCGGTCGAACAGGCCGCCGACATCGCGGTAATCCTGCAGCCGCAGATCGGTGCCCGGCACATCGGCCAGCCGCGCCTGCGCCACCTCCAGTTGCGCCGGTGACAGCGTCACGCCGGTCACCCGGCAGGCCGCCGCCCGCACGAGTTGCTCCGCCAACCCGCCCCAGCCGCAGCCGATTTCCAGCACGTGCTGCGCCGGTTGCGTCTCCATCAGCCCGATCACACGCAACTGCTTCGCCGTCTGCGCATCCTCCAGCGTCTGTTCCGTATCGGAGAAAATCGCCGACGAATAGCTCATGCCGTTGTCCAGCCAGGTGCGGTAGAACGCATTGCCGAGATCGTAATGATGCCGGATGTTGCGCCGGCTGCCCCGCTTGGTGTTGGCGTTCAACCGGTGCTGGATGCGGTTGCGCAACCGCTGCAGCCAGTTTGAATCCAGCGCGTCGCTCAGGGTCGGCCCGTTCCGCCCCGCCAGTTCGATCAGCGCCGGCAGGTCCGGGCTGTCCCAGTCGCCGTCCATGAACGCCTCGGCAAACGCAATGTCGCCCTCGAACAGCAGCCGCCGCAGCGTCCGCCAGCGGCGCAGCATCAGCACGCCCTCGGGACCGTTGCCGTTGCCGTGCGACAGCCGCATCCCCGATGGCGTAACGATGGTCAGCCGCCCGGTGTGGATGCGCGACAGCAGGACCCGCGACAGCCGGTGCGACAGCCAGCCAAGGTCGGTCGGGGCGGCCTCGATTGAATCGGCGATCGAAACATCCGACATACGTCAGCCCCGCACAACAGAAACGATGGTAACAGCAGTCTCGGGCGGCGCCGGCCGCGGCTGAATCCGCAGGCCTTTGAGCCACAGCTTCACCGCCTCCCAGTGAATCGCGCCCAGCACCTTCAGGCTCAGCACCCCGTGCCGCAGCAACATCCCGGCGAGGGCCGCATCCGTCAGAGATTGCCGCTTGCCGACGAAGGAGGCCGTGATCACCCGTCCCTCGGCGTCGTCGCCATGCACCACAACCGCGGTCGTCTCGTTCGGCGGCATCACGCAGAACGCATAGCGCATGTCCATCCGCATGAAGGGCGAGACGTAGAACGCCTTGTCGCAGGTTTGCCGGATCGTTCCGCCTGCCGCATCGTCAACCGGGATTAGATACGAATGCCGCTGCCCGAACGTGTTGTGCACTTCGTACAGCAGCGCCATCAAGCCGCCATCGCGCCGGTAGCAGAAGAAAACGCTGATCGGATTGAACGCATGCCCGAGAACCCGAGGCATGCACAGAAGCCGGATCGCCCCGCCATCCGGCGCCAGCCCCGCCGCGGTCAGCGCCCGCTCCACCTGAACGCGCAACGCCTCGCCGGACCCGTCCAGATGATCGGCGTCGTGGAAGCTCATGAGGTTGAAACGGTTGTGCGAGAACAGCCGCAGCGCCGGCATCGCATCCAGGTCGAACAGCATCTGCGCCAGCCGGTAGCGCAGCCGGTGCCGCCGCGGCTTGAACCGCTGGTGCACCACGGTTCCGGAATACAGCGCCGAACTCATTCTGCCAGTTCCGCCGCTACCGTCAGGCTGATCCGGCCGCTTTCATTGGCAACCGTCCACGGCCGCCGCACGCCGCCGAGTTGTTCCGCCACCGCAAGACCCGACTGCAGACCGTCCTCATGGAAGCCGGCGCCAAAATAGGCGCCGCAGAACCAGGTCCGCTGGCGTCCCTGCAACGACCACAGCGCGGCCTGCGCCCGCATCGCGTCGGTATCGAACCGGGGATGCTCATACACCTGCTCCTGCAGGATCGTCCCCGCCGCCGGCTCCACGGCCGGATTGAGCGTAATAAACAGCGGCGGCGCGCCGGTCAGCCCTTGCAGCCGGTTCATCCAGTAGGTCACATGCAGTTCCTTGGTGTGCGCGCGTCCGCCCAGGTAATTCCAGCTCGCCCAGACCGCGCGGCGCCGCGGCATCAACCGCGGGTCGCCATGCAGCACCGCCCGATTGCTTGTATAGCCGAACGCTCCCAGTAACGTCGCCTCCGATTCGCTGGGGTCATCGAGCATAGCCAGTGCCTCATCCGCGTGGCACGCCAGAACGACATGATCGAAGACCTGCTGATCGCCCAGCATATCCTGAACCACCACCGAATCAAGCCGTCGCCGTATCAACCGAGCGGCGCGCCCCAGCCGGGTCTCGCTGATCCCGCCGAGCAGTCTGCGCACATATTCCTGGCTGCCGCCATCCACCGTGCGCCAGACCGGCCGGTCGGTGAACTTCAGCAACCCATGGTTGTCACAGAAACGGATGAAATGCAGGGCAGGGTAGTCGCGCAACGAGTCCGCTGACGCCGACCAGATCGCACCCGCCATCGGCAGCAGATGATCCTGCTGAAATGCCGCGCCGTAATCTCCGGCATCGAGATACTCCCCCAGCGACACGCCGGGCGACAGCGTCGCGGCATCCAGCGGCGCCTCGCGGTAGAAACGACGCAGATCGCGCAGCATGGACCAGAACCGCGGCCGCACGATGTTGGACCGCTGCGCGAACAGCCCGCCGAGATCGGTGCCGGCATATTCCAGTGCACCGCCATCGAGTGACACCGCGAAACTCATCTCCGAGGCCTTGGAGCGGACCCCCAGATGCGCGAACAGCGCGGTCAGGTTCGGATAGGTCGCCTCATTGTAAACGATGAACCCGGTATCCACTGGCACCCCGCCGGCCTCCACCGTATGACTGTGCCCGCCGGGGCGCGACGCGCGCTCATACAGGGTGACGTGGTGACGCTGGCTCAGCAGCCACGCGGCGGAAAGCCCGGCGATGCCGCTGCCGATGACGGCAATCTCCAACCTTTGTTCCGCCATGCTGCCCCGTTGCGTATCATTTTGGTTACATCCGGGTTGTGATACGCGACGCTCCGTCGGATGGATCACTCAATAGTGGGAGTGATCCAGCCGCGACCGTTTCGCGTATGAGGCTTTGTGAATGCAGCAGCCCCCGTATTGCCCCGATCGCAACCCGCCGCCCGGTCAGCGCAGTGGGGGGTGGCGCTGCCGTTCCGCCGCCGCATATCTGCGGCAGGCATGACCCAGACCAGCCCTTCTGATTGCGGGCCTACCACCCCCGCCCCCAGCCACGCCGCCCTGATCCAGGCGATCGCCGGCACCAGTGACCGCGCCGCTTTCGCAGCCCTGTTCGCGTATTTCGCGCCGCGGGTGAAAGCCTGGATGCTGCGCGCCGGGGCCAACCCCACCGCCGCCGAGGAACTCGCACAGGAAACCATGCTGGCGGTCTGGCAGAAGGCCCGCCTGTTCGACCCTTCCCGAGCCGGTGCCTCCACCTGGATCTTCACCATCGCCCGCAACCTGCGGATTGATGCGCTGCGCCGCGAACGCCATCCCAGCGACCTGATGCCCGACCCGGTCGAGAAGCCTGACGCGCCGCTCCAGGCCGACCGCGTGCTGGCGATGACACAACAGGAAGCCCGCATCCGAACGGCGCTGAGTCTGCTGCCGCCGGAACAGGCCGATGTCATCCGCAAGGCGTTCTTCGAGGACAAGGTCCACGCCGAAATCGAAAAGGAGCTGGGCATCCCGCTGGGAACCGTGAAGTCGCGTCTGCGCCTCGGCATGAACCGGCTGCGCGCGGCGCTGGGAGACCTGGCGTGATCCGCCACCATCCCAGCGAGACCACGCTCGCCGCCTACGCCGCCGGTTCGCTGCCCGAGGCGCTGGCGATGGTCACCGCGACGCACTTGATGCATTGTCCGGCCTGCCAGGCCACCCTGGCGACACTGGAAGCCACCGGCGGCGCGCTTCTCGACGAACTGGCGCCGGCGGCGCTGGCGGGCGACGCGCTTGAGAGGGTGCTGGCGCGGACCAGCGAACTGCCTCCCACGCCACCGCCCATCCTTAACCTGGATCTACCTGCGCCGCTGAACCGGGTGCCGCTTGGCCGCTGGTGGCCGATCGGCATCGGCATCCGCTACCGCCCGCTTCATGCCAACGGCACCGCCTGGGGCGGCCTGCTGATGGCCCAGCCCGGACGCGCCTTGCCGCGCCACGGCCACAAGGGGCTGGAACTTACCTGCATCCTGTCCGGCAGCTTCGCTGATGGCTCCGGCACCTACCTTCCCGGCGATCTCTCTGAACCAATCACCGATCACGATCAGCCGCCGATTGTCATCGGGTCGCAACCCTGCCTCTGCATCATCGCTTCGGAAGGCATGCGTCTCCGCGGACTGCTCGGTTTCGCGCAACGTGTGATCGGGCAATGAGGCCGCAATGCTGCGTTGGTTGCTGGGGTTCGGGATGTTGAGCATGCTGTCCGCCTGTTCCCCCGTGAATGTCCTGAACGCGCTCGCGCCGCGTGCCGGCATCACCGAGACAACCGACATCCGCTACGCGCCAGGCGACCGGCACGAACTGGACATCTACGCGCCGCAGGCCGACCGTCCCGCCCCGGTTGTCGTTTTCATCTACGGCGGCGGCTGGAAGGACGGCAACAAGGCCGAATACCGCTTCGTCGCGGCCGCCCTGGCGGCGCGGGGCTTCCTGACGGTGGTTCCCGACTACCGCCTGTTCCCTGAAGTGCGGTTCCCGGCGTTCCTGCAGGACAACGCCGCCGCGGTCGCGTGGACGCGGGCGAATATTTCCCGTTATGGCGGCGACCCGCATCGCATCTTCCTGATGGGCCATTCCGCCGGCGCCTACAACGTGGCGATGCTGACGCTCGACAAGCAGTGGCTGGCGGCCGACGGGTTGGACCCCGACCGCGACATCGCCGGCACGATCGGCCTCGCCGGCCCCTACGACTTCCTGCCGCTGCACGACCCGGAACTTGACGAAATATTTGCCCCCGCGGGCGATCTGCGCCTCAGCCAGCCGATCACCTTCGCCCGCGGCAATGCGCCGCCGATGTTCCTCGCCGCCGGCACCGCCGATCAGACCGTGCTGCCGCGCAACACCGAACACCTCGCCGCCGCGATCCGCCGCAATGGCGGCAGGGTGGACGAAAGACTCTACCAGGGCGTCAACCACGTGAAGATCATCGGCGCCATGGCCGGTGTGCTGCGCTGGCTCGCCCCGTCGCTGACGGATGTGACGGCGTTCCTCGACCAGCACATCCAACCGGCTGTCGCGACCAGCCCCGTCCTCCCCGCCACAACGTCCGCAGGGCCGACCGAACCCGGCATGGCGGACTCCGGCTCGCCATCCCCGCCTTTGCCGCCCGCCATCCCGCAACGAACCCGCGCCGGTTCGGTGAGCGCCCATCCATGACCCTCATCTTCATCATCGCCGCAATCATCCTGTCCGTCGTCATGGCCGGCGCCTGGGCACTGCAACGCGCCACCGGCAATTCCGGCTGGGTTGACGTCGTCTGGTCGTTCGGCCTCGGCGTCGCCGGCCTCGTCATGGCGCTGATCCCCGGCCCGGTAACCACCCGTCAGATCGTCGTCGCCCTCCTCATCGCCGCGTGGTCGATCCGCCTCGGGCTGCACATCGCCCAGCGCTCGATGCACGGTCCCGAGGACGCCCGCTACGCTGCCCTGCGTCAGGAATGGGGGCCGCGCTTTCAGATCCGGCTCTTCCTCTTCCTGCAAATCCAGGCCGCCGCGGCCGCCCTGCTCGGTCTGTCGATGCTGCTGGCCGCGCACAACCCGGCCGCGTTCCCCCGAACGCTCGACGTCGCCGGCATTGCGGTCCTGGCAATCGCGATCGCCGGCGAGGGGATCGCCGACGAACAACTCCGCCGCTTCAAGCGCAACCCGGCCAACAAGGGCCGCGTCTGTGACGCCGGTCTGTGGGGCTGGTCGCGCCATCCCAACTATTTCTTCGAGTGGTTCGGCTGGATCGCTTATCCCCTGCTGGCGATCGACCTGACCGGCGGCTGGTACTGGGGCTGGCTGGCGCTGACCGGTCCCGCCTTCATGTACTGGCTGCTGGTCTATGTCTCCGGCATCCCGCTGCTCGAGCAACAAATGCTGAAATCCCGCGGCGACGCGTTCCGCGCCTATCAGTCCCGGGTTAGCCCGTTCTTCCCGCTGCCGCCCAAGGATTCCGCACCATGAGCCTGGTCACCGTCGCCACCAACGTCATTGAGCGCGTGCCGATCCCCGATGCCGTGACGTCCGCCGGAATCGCTTTCCTGGTGGACCGCACCCGCCGCAAGCTGGCCCGTGACGACGGGGCGACCGAGGTTGATTTCGCCCGCCTGATGGCGCGCCATCCGATAGCGGTCCGGCCCGACGCCGCCAACGCCCAGCATTACGAGGTTAAATCCGATTTCTTCGGCCTCACCCTCGGGCCGCGCCGCAAATACTCCTGCTGCCTGTACCGTACCGACAACGATTCTCTGGCAACCGCCGAAATCAACGCCCTGATCGAGACCGCGGCCCACGCGGATTTGGTGGACGGCCAGGATATCCTCGAACTCGGCTGCGGCTGGGGCTCGCTCAGTCTCTGGATGGCTGAGACATATCCCGCCGCCCGCATCACCGCCGTATCGAATTCGGCCAGCCAGCGCGCTTACATCGAATCTCAGGCCGCCGAACGCGGCTTCACCAATCTGCGCGTCATCACCGCCGACATGAACGATTTCACCATCGCCGATACCTTCGATCGGGTCGTTTCGGTCGAAATGTTCGAGCACATGACCAACTGGCAGTCTTTACTCCGCCGCGTGCACACGTGGCTGCGCCCCGACGGCCGTCTGTTCCTGCACGTCTTCAGCCACCGCAGCGCGCCCTATCTGTTCGACACCGCCGACAAGGAGGACTGGATCGCCCAGCACTTCTTCACCGGTGGCATCATGCCCAGCCACGGCCTGATCCGCCATGTTGCCGAACTGTTCGACCTCGAACAGGACTGGCGTTGGAGCGGCGCCAACTACGCGCGCACCGCCCGCGACTGGCTGTCCAACTTCGATCGCAACGAAGCCGCGGTGATGGACGTCCTGCGCGAGGTCTATGGTGCCGACGCCGCCCTCTGGAAACGCCGATGGCGGCTGTTCTTCCTCGCCACCGCCGGCCTGTTCGGTCACGCCGGCGGCACCGAATGGGGCGTCAGCCACTACCGCCTGCGCCCGTCGGGGCCATAACCGTGCGGTTGGCGAAGTGACTCTCCATCGTGATGGCAGGCGAAGGCCCATGACCGCCCGCCCCCCGTCGTCATGGTGGGCGGAGGCGCTTTATCCATGCCTTGCGCAGAGGCCACAGAAACCAGCGACGTTCCTTGTCTACCCAGTCAGCCCGGCCTGACCCGCATGCTGCGCTGGCTCCGCGCCTACATGGCCAGTAACGACCCGCACGTCTCGGCGACCAACACCATCGCCATGGTGCTCGCCTGGAACCAGCCCTATTACCCGATTTATCTCTGGTGGATCGTTGGCCGTGACGCCTGGGTCGGCATCCCGGACGCGTTCTCCGGCCTTCTGTTCTTCGCCGTCCCCGCCATCACCCGCCGCTCCCCCGTGCTCGGCCGCGTCGCGCTGATCGTCTTCTCGATCGCCAATGTGGCCTTCTGCTCGATGATGCTGGGCGAACAAGCCGGCATTCAGTTGCTGTATCTGCCCTGTGGCATGCTCGCCGCGATGCTGTTCGCCTGGCGTGAGCGCAACGTCATGCTGGCAATGACCGCCCTGCCACTGCTGACCTGGTGGCTGACGCGAACCCGCCTCGACATTCCGCCGGTCCGGCTCACCCCGCAGGCCTATGCCTCGCTGTTCACCCTGAACGCCGTCAGTGCCGGCGCGCTGATGATGTTTTTCGGGTGGCTGCTGGCCGGGATCAATCAGGCGGTGGAGAAGGCGAGGAGCGATGCCACGTCGGCGTGAAGCCGCGCCGCCGGCTCAGGTTGTCCGCGTCCCCAGCCGCCACGTCCGATGCAGACCAGCGGCCCGCGCCGCCACCGGCACCAGCAGACCCGACAGGAAAACCAGCCCGCCGACCACCAGCATTGGAATCTCGTAACTTCCCGTGGTATCCCGCAGCAACCCCACCATCTGCGGCGACGCATAGCCGGAGATGTTGCCGACCGAGTTGATGAACGCGATCCCGCCCGCCGCCGCCGCGGCCCCGAGATAAGCCGTCGGCAGGTTCCAGAACACCGGCAGCGCGCCCGATATACCGAAACTCGACAGCGAGAACGCGGCGATTGCCAGCAGCGGATCGACGCTCAGCAGGAACCCGGCCAGCACCACCCCGATCCCGCCCAGCAGGCACGGCACCGCCAGATGCCAAACCCGCTCCCCCGTCCGGTCGGAACGCCGCGAGAAGATCAGCATGCCGATCACCCCCGCTACCGCCGGAATCACGGTGATATACCCGACCGTCGCATCGCCGTAGCCCAGGCTCTTGATCATCAGCGGCAGGAAATAGGCTTTCCCGTACACCCCGAAACCAACCAGCACATAGATCAGCATCAGCAGCAGGATCGTCGGACTGACAATCGCCCGGGTGAACGGCAGGTGGCCGCCTTGCGCGGCTTTCTGCTCCGATCGCAGCTTGTCCTCCAGCCAGGCGCATTCCTCGTCGCGCAGCCACGGCGCTTCGGACGGGCGGTCCTGCAGCAAAAACGGGCACATCAACGCCAGAAACAGCGACGGCAACGCCTCAGCCAGAAATATCCATTGCCAACTGGCAAAGCCGAACCAGCCGTTCAACTGGATCAGGTTGGCCGCGATCGGTCCGCCGATGATCCCCGCCGAGGCGCCGGTCGCGTAAAACACCCCCATCGCCTTGCCACGGTGGCGCGAGGGAAACCAGCACGTCATGAAAAATGCCACACCGGGGAAAAAGCCCGCCTCCGCGATCCCCAGCAAGAAGCGGACGGCGACGAAACTGGTGGCGCCGGTCACGAATGCCGTGCCCGCCGAACACACGCCCCAGAACAACATGATGTACATGATCCACCTTCGGGCGCCGATCCGCGCCAGGACCATGTTCGCCGGCACCTGGAACAGCACATAGCTCCAGAAAAACGCCCCGGCCCCCAGCCCGTAGGACGTAGCCGACAGCCCAAGCGCTTTGTTCATGGTCAGCGCGGCGAAGGAAATATTGAAGCGGTCCAGTACGTTGACGAGGTAGCCAAGGCTCAGAAGCGGCACCAGCCGCCACGCCACCTTGCGCATCACCTGGGCTTCCAAGTCGTTCGCCATGATTAACCCCCCTGCGCCGGGCTATGCTGCCCTGGTCGCCGCAACGATACGAGCCGAACCCCGGAAATCAAGGGGCCGGCCAAAACCGACAGTAGTATCGGCGCCGCGCGCCACACGTGGGCAGCGCGGTTAAATCCGTGTTGGCCGATCGGCAGCCTGGTTAAGGATACATATCACAGCGCCATCGACGACACCCACCGGCGCCGTCCCGCGGTAATGCACCGGGCCAGGTCTTGCATCGACCGATCGTAACAGGACCACAATCTGGCGGATATCATTCACCAACCGCCAGCATCGTCCTGCGATGGGCAGACCCCGGCCGGCGGGTGAGGGCCGCCGCGACTGGCGGCCCTTTGTCCGCAACAGTTCAGGCAGCCGGCATGCGGTAAAGCGCGCACAGCTTGTTGCCGTCGGGATCCCGCAGGTAAGCAAGATAAAGCCGGACGGCACCGCCCTCGCGAACGCCCGGTGGATCCTCGATCGACGTCCCGCCGTTGGCGACTCCGGCCTCGTGCCATGCATTGGCTTGTTCCGGGCTTGCCATTGCGATACCGATCGTGCCGCCGTTGGCGTGCGTGGCGGTGTTGCCGTCGATCGGTTTGCTCACCATGAACAGCCCGCCGTTACACATGTAAAGCAGCCGCCCCTTGGCGTCCTGCACGCCCGCCTTGCCGCCGATCGCACCAAACAGGGCATCATAAAATATCTTCGATCGCGCAATGTCGTTGCTTCCGACCACCACATGGCTAAACATGCCGTTCTCTCCCCACCAGAAAAATACGAGACCGCTGCCTCGGCGCAACCACCAGACCACGGATCGCGGGCGGCGAAAAGAGCCTTGTCCGATTCGGACCAGCAAGCAGCCCGACTGATCGTGATCGTCAGGGGGTGACCAGACGCGACACCCAGTCGGCCACCGGTTCCCCGCTGCTCATGTCGGTCTGAACCAGCCCGTCGATCATGAACGTCGGCGACACGTGGATGCCGTTCTGGCGGGCATATTTGCAGTGCCACTTGATCTCACGGTCAAGATCAGGAATCGCGAAAGCCTCGGCAAGCTTCACGCCGCTGATGCCTTCGATCCGGGCAATGATGTCATTCGGCGTGGCGTCAAGATTGGGGCCGCGGCAATGCCGCTCGAACTCGAATTCCTCCCGATTCGCGGCGACCGCGGACATTACAGCCTTCGCCGCGGTCTTTCCGGCCTCCAGCACCGAGGCAGCCAGGATGCAGCGCACGATAACGCCCGAAAACATATGCCATGGCTGTGACTGAAGGCGGATCTTGATGGTGATGCGGTCCTCTCCCGCCTGACTCAGCAACGCATCGAGCTTGCCGAACGCCTTCACCGAAAACGGGCAAGTCGGTTCGAGGAATACCTCAAACACCCGAGGCCCGTGGCCCCAAACAAGCGGATCGGCGCGCCATGCGGTTTGATTCATGACGATCTTCACTGTTCGCCCGATTCCATGCGCGACCCAACCACCACTAATCCTGCGAGAATTCGCCGGATTTTCCGCCGTCCTTGTGTGTCACCCGCAGTCCCTCGATCCGTATGCCGCGGTCCACCGCTTTGCACATGTCGTACACTGTCAGCGCTGCCACGCTCGCGGCCGTCAGCGCCTCCATTTCCACCCCGGTCTGCCCCGTCGTGCGCACCGTCGCGACAATCTCA